>FWWL01000587.1_pt1 | contig 97878 bp, 75 predicted proteins | sample 2228331 | NCBI WGS metagenome assembly FWWL01 (sample SAMEA103939775, study PRJEB20133) | metagenome | reverse complement strand
AAAAATCCTCCCGTCAAAGTGGGAGGATAGCAAGTAGGACTGCACAAGAAAAGCCTTGTGCCACAAGCCTCGGCGAATTCCGAGAGGCTATAATAATTATAGGGAGGAATTACAATGTATAACAAAACGCCTTGGCCGGCTTATCCGCAAACCCAGGCGCCTGGGGCGATGATGCCTATGAACGTGCCTGGAGCTGCAATGATGCCTAATCCGTCAATGATGCCCGGTACCATGATGCCCGGTACCATGATGCCCGGTGCCATGATGCCTGGAACGACGATGATGCAGGGGATAACGCCACCGCCTTTCCCAAGCGGCGCACCCATCACCCCGACTGGAGCAGCTCTGCCTGGATTCCCCATTCAGGAGGAATCCTACGTAGAAAACATTCTTCGCATGAACTTAGGCAAAGTCGCGACTTTGAATATGACTTTCGAGAACAATACAGAGTGGAATGCCAAAATATTCAAAGGCGTTCTGGAAGCAGCCGGCCGAGATCATATCATCATCAGCGATCCCGTTACCGGCAAACGCTACTTACTGCTCACGCTAAATCTCGATTACATCACGTTCGACGAGCCCATCAATTACACGCTACCGTTTGGCACGATGCCCGCTACTCGGTTAGCACAGGCCTGAACGTCCATATTCGCAAACCTTCCCGGCCTCCTTTAATCCATCTTTCCATCTCGCTCCAAGAACGCCCTTCGCGGCGTTCTTTTTCTAGTTCCGCGGCTTCTTCCGCCGTATTTGCCGACCGTAATTCTACATAAACCCCAGGTTGCGAGGCATTCTCCAGCAGTTTGATCCCCTGCCATCGCTCCGGATCAGATTGAATCCAAGCAACGAAAGCTTCACGGTTTAATTCGGGAATGGAATATTCACAGAAGAGGATCACGTACTTCATTCCTTCCTTCATATTTTTACGGCAAGACGACCATACTGTAGCAAGAAGGGGGCTGAGTTTAACATGGATACCGGCACGCATTTCGTGTTCGGCTTGGGATTAGGCGGATTGGCCATGATTGATCCCGTAATAACATCTCACACCTATGGTCCTATCGCCATACTCATCGGTACGATTGTCGGCTCTAACGCACCGGATCTGGATAGCTTGCTAAGATTCAGAAGCAATGCCGATTATATCAAAAATCACCGGGGGTTGTCCCATTCTTTTCCTGCCATTGTAGGTTGGGCTGCCATCATTACGACGGTTATCTCCCTGGTCTTTCGCGAAATTCCTTGGTGGCACATCGGGTTCTGGGTATTACTGGCTGTTGTCGTCCACGTATTCTCCGACCTATTCAATTCATATGGAACACAAGCTTACCGCCCCATCAGCAGTCGGTGGGTCGCTTGGAATATCATCCATATCTTTGACCCGTTTATTTTCTCTATCCACTTGCTTGCTATTCTTCTCTGGGTATCAGACATCTCGACACCGCAGGTTATCTTCCCGGTCCTTTATGTTCTGCTTGCGATATATTACGTCTGGAGAACGCTTGTGCATAGAAGGTTATCGAAAAAAATACCGATGCAAGACCCGGAAGGTCGAAAAGGCGATCGTTACACGCTGCTTCCAACCATATCCTTGCACCGCTGGAATCTGGTGAGAATATCCCAAGATTGCTCATTCGGCGTTGGCGAATGGGATCATGGCCGGCTCAAATGGATCGATGTCTTAAAATGCGACGAACATCCCGCCATAGACGCCTCCAAGCAAAACCCCGATGTACAAGCTTTCCTAAGCGTCACTCCGTTTACTTGCGGACATGTAAAACCGCAAACATGGGGTTACGAAGTACGTTGGGTCGATATCCGCTACCGTTACCGCAGGCAATATCCGTTCGTTGCCGTTGTGCTGATGGATCTATCCTTTGCTCCTCTGCAATCTTATGTGGGCTGGTTAAGCGATGAACGCTTGGAAAAAAGATTGCGAATGAACTCGTACTAAGTTGCAAGCGGTGCAGCCCGCCTCATACGTCGGCTGCCCGCTTGACGTTTGCCGACCTAAAGCGCACAATATGAAAAGCCCGAGGGCATTCCTCGGGCTTTCGGTGCCGGACGAAATAGTCCTTAGCGACCGGAAAGTTGTTGCTCGGCGATTTGAACAAGTTTCTTGGTGATATAACCACCGAGGGAACCTGCATCGCGAGACGTTACGTTACCGTAATATCCGTCAGCTGGAATTTGTACGCCCAAAGATTGAGCGGCTTCCATTTTCATGCTTTGCAATGCGGCTTTCGCTTGCGGAACGACTAGCTGGTTGTTCGCTGCCATGATTAAATTCTCCCTTCGCCTAGATAATTGGTTTGCAAGCTTGCCAACTTAGTATGCTAGTAACGAAGAAAAATATGCTTGCATTTTACGACCAAATCGTAAATTAAAGGAGGTGATGTTGTGAGTAAATCCCTATCCCTGTTATTTTCGGTTATTTCTGTCGCGCTTATGCTTGCTACCGCTTTCTCACTTAGCCACAACGGTTGGCTAGCGTTATTGTTCGGCATTTTTACTCTGGCCGCGATTGCTGCCGGGTTCACCATTAAAGCCCGCCAAGGAAGAAAAGCTTCAAATTCTTAACGCTCCTGCGGCAAGAAGCCCATTGCTTCTTTTGCTCTGCGCAGCGTGACTTCCGCTACTGCTGAGGCACGGTCCGCACCCTCGCGTAAAATTCGATGAATCTCTCCGGAGGACCGGATTTCCGCATATCTGCTTTGCAGCGGTTCAAGCGATTGAACGACGACTTCCGCTAAGTCCTTCTTGAAAGCTCCGTAGCCTTGACCCTCATAAGCGGCTTGAACTTGCTCTAGCGACTGACCGGAGCATTGCGCGAAGATTGTCATCAGATTACTGACCTCAGGCTTGTTCTGCGCATCAAAAACGATTTCCCGGCCCAAGTCCGTTTTGGCCCGGGATATTTTTTTGCGAATATCGTCCGGCGTATCCAGAAGAGCGATGTAACTGCCAACGTTCGGGTTGCTTTTGCTCATTTTTTTGGTCCCGTCGTCCAAGGACATGATCCGCGCTCCGACTTTGGGAATAAGGGGCTCGGGAATGACGAACGTTTCCCCGTATCTGTGGTTGAAGCGGCCCGCCAAATCCCGCGTAAGCTCCAAATGCTGCTTCTGATCGTCCCCGACGGGAACAAGATTCGTATTGTAGAGGAGAACATCGCCCGCCATCAGGGAAGGATAGACGAACAAGCCGGCCCCAACCGCTTCCTTGCCCTCCGATTTATCCTTGAATTGGGTCATTCTTTCGAGCTCGCCCATATAAGTCATCGTCGTCAATAACCAGCCCAGCTCCGCATGGGCCGGAACATGGGATTGCATGAAAATAGTGGCTTTATCGGGCTCCAGACCTGCTGCCACGTATAAAGCTGCCAAGGATTCGCTCTGCTCGCGAAGCGCCGCAGGCTCCTGCGGAACCGTTACCGCATGGAGATCGACGACCATGTAGAAGCAGTCATGCTCGTGCTGCAGAGGAACAAAGTTTTTAATCGCGCCGATGTAATTCCCTAGCGTAAGCTTCCCGCTTGGTTGAATGCCGGACAGTACTCGTTGTTTGCTCATTGTGATCGAACCCCTTTTTTTTACGATTAGATGAGCATAAGTTTTAATGTCCTTCTGCTCATCTAATCGCTCGATACAAACGTGTGCCGCCCTCCAAAGGACGGCGAAGCCGTTTTACTTGGAAAAATAAAAAAAGCCTTCCTCCGCAAGGGACGAGAAAGCCGTGGTACCACCCTTATTCGTATCGCAATAATAAGTAAAGCCTCCTAAATTAATAGGGGAAGCTATTCACTACGATACCTTCAGTTCCGTTAACGGGGAACAATCGGAGGGCATAGGACGTATTAGAATGGGAGCATAGGCTCCTCCTTCGGCACGTCGTTTCGCACTCGGCTCCGAGATCCATTCGGCAAGGTTGGCGCACCGGCTTCCAGCAATTCCCGGCTCTCTGTGAGCGCTTATTCCAAGCGTACTTGTTCTCTTCATCGCCTAATATGACTTTAGTTGTTACTCATTATACCCCTCGCCAATGCTTTGTCAACCGCAAGACTGGCATGGCAGCAACTTTATTTCGTTGTTCTGATTTACCCCGATACAAGCATAAGCTATAATAATCGTAATGATTACTATAGTTTAGCAAGGAAGTGAAACGGTGCCCAATTTTTTAATGCGCCTTGGGACGGTAGCTGCCACGCTTGGATGCGCGGCGCTTCTGGCGCTTATTTTTTTCGGAAGGGACATCTCGCAATGGAGTTTCGACTTCGCGAGGCTTCAAACCTTCAAAATCATTTTTCTAAGCATCATATTGGAAGCCTTGCCCTTTCTTCTGATTGGAGTGCTGATCTCGGCGTTTCTGCAAGCTTTCGTATCGGACAAACTCATCCAGAAGCTTACTCCCCGCAATCCGATCGCAGGCGTAATCTTCGGCAGTTTGCTTGGTATAGTTTTACCGCTCTGCGAGTGCGGCATGATTCCCATCGTACGCAGACTCATCCGCAAAGGCTTGCCCGCCTACATAGGCATTATCTATATTGTTGCAGGGCCTATTATTAACCCCATCGTCTTCGGCGCAACCTTTGCCGCTTTCCGGACGAACAGGGACTTGGCTTATTCGCGTTTCTATTTAGCTTTCCTGGTATCGGTATCTTTGGGATTCGTCCTGTATTATTTTATGAAAAAGAGCCCGTTGAAGCCTGAGCAGCAAAATCAGCAAATCCTTCAGGCTCATCATCATGTACGTCATGGGCACGATCATCACGAACACGATCACGAACACGGCGGGCACGAACGTCATGAGCACAAACAGGGAAGCGGCATTCTCAAGAAGCTGTCGGATATTCCCGCCCATTCAGCCGAAGAATTTTTCGATATGGGTAAATACCTCATTCTCGGATCGCTTATTACAGCGCTTCTGCAAACGTTGGTCTCGCGTGCATCTTTCGCAGCCGTTGCGGACCAAGAACTGCTGTCCCATCTATTCATGATGGGATTCGCGTACGCTTTGTCGCTCTGTTCCACCTCGGATGCATTCGTGGCCGCTTCGTTTAACAACATGTTTCCGCCGGCCGCATTGCTGTCGTTCCTGGTGTTCGGACCGATGTTAGATTTGAAGAACACCCTTATGATGCTTGCCGTATTCCGCAAAAGATTCGTTTTGAAATTCAGCCTCTTGATCGCGTTGCTGGTGCTTATCGGCTCCATTCTGTTCGACCATCTAGGATTCGTATAAAGGAGGAACACTTCATTGGCACGAAGCTCAGCCGTTACGGCGTTCCATTACCTCGCGAGGGCCATCCTGCTTGCAGGCTTCGCGTTCTATATCGTCTATCTTGTCCGCGCAGGGAACTTGAATCTCTATATTGCCCAGAAGATGCAATTCATCGTTAAATTATCGGCGCTTGGCTTATATGCGGTAGCGGCCCAACAATTCTATACGGCTATCCGTACGTGGTTCGACAGCAGTAAACACGATCCTGCCTGCGATTGCAATCATGAGATGCCCGCAACATGGGGCAAAAGCTTGTTATTATACGGTTGGTTCGCCATGCCGCTGATCATTGGCTTTACGGTACCGGACGGGTTGCTTGGCAGCAGCATGGCTTCCGCCAAAGGCGTTCAATTCACGCCGCAGCAGATCGTCAAGCCGGCATCCGACGTTCCAAGCGTAACGATCGTCCCGATAGAAAACAAGACTCCGTCCGATGACACCGAGCCTGTGACCGATGTCGATAATTCGGACATAGCAGAAGTCGCCGAACCCTCACCTTTGGCTGCCAATCCAAGTAATCAAGACAAGGCGGCCCTCGATGCATTGTTTCCTACCGACGAGTTTACGGAAAGCTATGCTAAATTCGGCAAAAACCTCGCTCAGCAGGATCTCATTCAAGTTACGAACAAACAATTCATTGAAACTTTAACGACTCTTGATTTGTACCGAGCAGCCTTTATCGGGAAAACCATTCAGCTCAGCGGATTCGTCTACCGCGAGGATACGATGGGAAAACAACAATTCGGCGTTAGCCGATTCGCGATTTCCTGCTGCTCCGCGGACGCTTCCCCTTACGGCGTAATGGTGAAATTTGGCAAAGCGGATACCTTCGCGACCGACGAATGGGTCACCGTCACCGGTAAGCTTGGCACAACCCTGTATAACGATATCGAGATCATTCAAATCGACGTGGACAAGATCGTCAAGATTACTCCCCCCGAAGATCCTTATGTTTCTCCTGACTTGGATTTCGGATTGGAGTAAGACGGTTTTTCCTTTGTGTCCCGGTAAATAATCCGAACAATTTTACGGATGTACTTTTGGGTTATATTGTATGGATAAAATGGGTATTTTAATTGACGTTAGTTTTTTTCAGAAGGTGGGAATGAATAAACAGATGGTAAAATTGTTCGCCGAAATGGTATCGAAACAACCTCAACGCTGCCAAGGTTGTTTTTGGGGAAGTTGGAACGGAAATAAGCAGTTTTGTTCAAAAATCAAGTGTATAAAACGATAATATGCTTGAGAAAAGAGCAGCGAGGATAATCCTCCTGCTCTTTTCTCCTTGTTATGTAAGACCACTATTCATTAGAAGCTTCCCTTCGATCTCTCTTCTTAGGAGAAAACCGAAACATCAAATTGGCCATGTTGTAATTGGATTCGAACTGCACGCTGACATACACTTGTCCTTGTTTAAGCACAAAATCGTAAGCGATTTCTCCATGCGTCCATCCGCTTTTGTGTCTAAGCGAATCGACCGCCATTCGCCTAAGAAGCTGAACTTGAGAAGCTGACATGCCATTAGCGCTGTGTTCAGTGTTACCGCAATCCACCGGAAGATGGCGAATGCCGAATCTGCCGACCGCATCGTCGCGAATTTGCAATACGATCGTACCTGCGGTCAACCCTTTCAATTCACCTGCCAATTTCTCCAATGCCACATCCACTTGCCGAGCTAAAGGAACCTGCTCCGAAGCCATCATCTTCCTCCTTTGGACTTATTGCTATAATTTCCTAGGTATTTCCTATTACGACTTCAGGCTCATTATAGTTGAATATTTTGAATATTTCAATCATTTTGTCTGAATTTGGTCGATTATGTCGTTACATTGGTAAAACGCAAAGTCAAGGATGACATAGTTCCGCGAACGCTTCGACGTCAGCTACCACGCGTGCGACGGCGTTTACCCAGAACTGCGGTTGGTCTAGGGCAACGTCGAGATGGCGGGACGCTAATTGTTCGACGGTCATGACTCCGGTATCCCGCAGCAACCGGTCATATCGCTTACTGAATGCCGTCCCTTCGCGTTCCGCTATCGCGACAAGGCCCGTACTGAATAAGTAACCGAAAGTATAGGGGAAATTATAGAAAGGAACATCCGTCAAATAAAAGTGAAGCTTAGACACCCAAAAGTGAGGATGCCAGCTTCCTAGCGCGTCGCCAAACGCTTCTTTCTGCGCTGTCACCATGAGTTCATTCAATTCGCTCGCTTCCAGCATCCCCTGTGAGCGGCGTTCATAGAAACGGGTTTCAAACAGGAATCGCGCCCGGATATTCATGCAGAATGCGACGGCCCGCAGTAAGCGATCATCTAGCAAAGCTAGTTTCTCTTCGTCGCTCTGTGCTCTGCGCAGCAATGCATCGTTCACTAGCGCTTCCGCGAAAGTGGATGCCGTCTCGGCTACGTTCATCGCATATTCTTGGGACAATGGCGGAAGATCCCCTACCAAGGCCCCGTGATACGCATGGCCGAGCTCATGCGCTAAGGTGGACACGTTTCCCGGAGTTCCAGAGTACGTCATGAATATCCGGCTCTGCCGGCTAAGAGGCAAGCTCGTGCAGAAGCCTCCCGGTCTTTTCCCTGAGCGGTCTTCCGCTTCTATCCAACGTTCTGCGAATGCAGTCTTCGCCAGCTTCGCCATATCCGCAGAAAACTGCTGAAAAGCATCCGTTATCAATTCTGCGGCCTCTTCGTATGAAATTTTGGCTTGTCTAGCGACTATAGGAGCATTGACATCGTACCACGACAATCTCTCTTTGCCGAAGCGACGCGCTTTCAACTCCAAATACCGTTTGAGCGGCTCCATTCCATCTTCGACCGCGTGCCACATCGCATCTAAGGTTTCGCGGCTCATGCGGTTTATCCGAAGCGGTTCCCGCATTGGATCGTTCCAGCCTCTCATCCCGTAAAGCTTCAAACGAAATCCGGCTAGCCTGTTTAACGTATCCGCACCCAAATCAGCCTGGCCGGCCCATGCTTCTTCCCACCTGGAAGACATTAAATCACGGATGGCAGGCTCGGGATCATCCAATTTGTTGGCAGCTTGACCGGCGGATAAATGGCGCGAAACTCCATCTTCCTCCCAAGGGATGGAAATACGTCCGACAACCGTATTGTAATGTTCCCCCCAGCCGTGATAACCGTCTATTGCGAGCTCGCTTGCTATGGCTTCCAGGGCGGGCGGCAGCTTATCCTTGGCGAATTCTCTCCGTTCGTTAAGAGGGAATATTACAGCCGACCGCTCAGGTTGTCCGCTCCACTCCTGCCAACGTTGTTCAGGAACGGCAGCGAGCTTGGCGTCGTATATGTCCATGGCTTGACTGAAACGCGCGGATAACGTCTGAATCCGCTCCGTCCAAGCGACCGCGAGCTTATCGTTTGTCTCCTGGGAGGTTAAACACGATACGAAAGAACTCGCTTCCCTCAATCGGGATAATACGTCCTGAAGCTTGCCTGTCCATTCGGTTAATTGATCATTTCCCGCCAAGCTCTCCCCGGCATCCTGAAGCTCCTTCAGCAATACGGCGGCAAGCGATTCCGACTCTTCGACGAATGCCGCAAATCGAAACGAAGAAGAGCCGCCGGGAAACAGCGACTCAAGGTTCCATGTTAAAGAATAAGTTTGTTTCATCCATCCATCACTCCATTTCCATTGCACTAGGCTAATTCCTTGTTGTATGTTTATATACGAGAAGAGGGGGTACTATTCGTGATTCCGTTTCGAAATAGTTGGCCGTACGATATCGTCATGGATGACGTATTCGTACAGGAATGTCCATTTTGCCGCAGCTCCCAAGTTTTGCTTCCGTTGAAACCGGACGACGTGAAAAGTATGTATGGAGGTGCCCGCAAACTTACGCTTGTATTTCCATGCTGTCACAGCAGCCTGCGTCTAATCGATGCAGACCAAGATTACTTGCTATCCAACCGTCCGCTCCGACGGAAATGATGGATTGAATGACCTAGGTTCCGCTTTGCCGCATTTCCTCCGGCAATTCCATTCCTCGTCCCGTCATATCCTCGCGAATGTTTTGCCATTGCTCCCGGGATGCGCGGATCATGGTGGCGTCTGTAATCTTCTTATCGTGAATGACACGCCCGAACCATCTTACCGCTTCATGATATTGCCCCAAACGCCGGTTCAGATCTCCGATCAGGAACATAAGACGAGCATTGCTCAAGGACTCCCTCTCCGTCTCATAAACCCGGACATAAGCGTCCATCGCGAATCTCAAGAACCGATCCTCTTGCTCGCGTTTCCCCTCATACCGGTACAACCAAGCGATATGATGCAGCAATGCGGCGATAACGCGTTCTTTTTCCCCGATAGCTTGTGCCGTCACCAAAGAAAGCTTATAGCATTCCATCGCTTCGGCTTCTCCGCGTTCCCCGCCGTAATCACGATGCTTCCATTGGTTCCCTATCTTTTCATAATACGCCGTTTTTTGTTTCGCGTTCAATCGTTCTCCGAAATTTTCAGTCGAGGCAAATCCGCAGAAAGGGCATACCCGCACCACATAGAAGTCTGGATTAACAGTTTTGAAATAGGAGCAAAAGTCGGAATCCGTTTTCGATGCTTTCTTTAAGCTTGGACGCACGCGAGAAGTTTGATAACTTGCTTCGCAACAAATGCATTGGACTTTGATTTGATATAGCGGTTCCACGGAATTGCCTCCTCAATGGACTTTAGGATGGGTCAGTATTGACGAAATGGTTAGCCGGACCTGATAAACGTTCTATGACGAGTTTCTGAAGCGGTTCCGGTATGGAGGTTTCGGCAAGAGCAGCGGACATGCAATCGAGCCATGCCTGCGCCCTCTCGGGCGTTATGGGAAAAGGCAGGTGGCGAGCCCTCATCATCGGATGTCCGTATTCATCGGAATACAGGGAGGGTCCTCCTAAAAACTGACTCAAAAATAAATACTGTTTCTCCATTACTGGATCGATGTCCTCCGGAAACAGAGGAGCTAACAACGGATGCGACTGAACCTTCGGGTAAAATCTGGTTACGATGTCACGGATGGCAGCCGCTCCCCCGAGGGCTTCGTAAATAGTAGCATAGCTAGACAATTCGTACCTCCTGTAATGAGATCATGGGAAACACTTTTTACCCATGAAACGTTTGTTATTATAGGTAGAAAGACCTGCCTACAAAGGCCCTTTATACATGTCCATTATACCACAAAGGAACAGATTGCTTTCCGAAAAATACAAAAATCGCCCCGAAGGGCGATCAAATCCGGCGACCGGCCGGCACTTATAATAAATAGCCTACATTTCTTCTTCAGGGCTGTGTAAAGACTCCCGAATGACATATACGAAAACGCATACAAGCAATCCTGCAACGATTCCCGCCATTCTCATCACTCCAGCTTCGATGAATTTAACTTTAGTAGCTGTTAAACTGATTTCCTAGTTCCATTGTATCACAGTCCTGGGCACATTTCACGATAATTTTGTAAACGGTTACACCAAAAATTCGACCTTTTTACGGAATCGGAAAGATTGAACGAACCCCCACATATATTGGGACAAGAAGGTTTCGGATTGGAGGAATGAGAGTGACCAATATACAGGATAAAGGAGATAAATCCTCAAACCGGTTGACGCTAGCGGGCGTATTCGCGATTGGCGGTACTTCGCTGCTAATCGGGTGTTTGGCGATGATCGACGCACAAGTTGCTTTGGATGCATCGCTGCGCGGGGTAGCGGTCTGGTGGGAAGTGTTATTTCCGGCTTTGTTTCCATTTTTCGTACTGTCCGAATTACTGCTCGGGTTTGGAATCGTTCATCTCGCGGGCACCTTGCTTGATCCGTTCATGCGTCCGCTGTTTCGCCTTCCGGGCGTTGGGGGATTCGTCGTCGCCATGGGATTCGCATCGGGGTATCCCGTTGGTGCCCGTCTGACCTCTCGCCTGATGCAGCAAAAGCTTGTCACGCGAAATCAAGGAGAACGTCTAGTGGCAATGACAACGACCTCCGATCCTATCTTCCTGATCGGCGCCGTGTGTATCGGTTTCTTCGGAAGCTTGAAAGCAGCTCCCGTATTAGCCGTTGCCCATTACGGAGGCGCTTTGCTGCTCGGAATCGCTTCCCGCTTTCGGACACGCCGCCAGTCGTCTTCAATAGAAGTCGAGCCTATTACGGGGAGCAGATTCCGCGCTGCATTAGCAGCCATGCACCGGGCACGTTTGGCCGATGGCAGGCCATTCGGCATATTGCTTCAGCAATCGTTGCAATCGTCTCTGACTTTGATGATGATCGTTGGCGGTTTAGTCGTCTTTTTCTCGGCGGCTTTGGAGCTTCTCGTGCATAGCGGGCTTCTGTCCTTGTTTCGCGACGTTACGGCAGGGTTGCTGCAGTTGTCCGGATTATATCCGAATATAGCGCCTTCCTTTGTAAATGGAGCATTCGAGGTAACGCTTGGTGCCAAATCAGCGGCGATCGACACGGGAATCCCCTTGTTGCATCGAATAGCGGCGGCGGCTTTTGTCTTATCCTGGGCAGGCTTGTCCGTGCATGCTCAGGTCGCCGGACTAATGAGCCGCACCGATTGGAGGTATCTTCCCTTTGCACGCGCGAGATTAATCCACGGCTTGCTCGCCATGCTGCTCGTTTATTTAATTTGGCCGTTATTCAATACGGGAGATGAAGCAATTAGCTATTCTATTCATGCTTGGTCGCATGCAGGACCTCTTATCAACCGTACGCTTATCCCCGCCGCAGCTTGGCTGCCCCTACTATTTATGATTACCGTTATAGCTATCGTCGCAGCCGGAGCTTTAGCTATAGGAATCGGGAAGATACGCCGAAGGCGGGAAGCGTAGGATTGAATTCCCCGCCGTTATTGTTTATGATCGAAATAGTACAAGGGTTCAGTCGGAAGGAGCGGCAAGTTTGAATTACGCATTGCTCGACCGGGGAGATCGATTATCCCGGGCATTATCGGAGGAATTTCATACTTTAGCGAAGGCTAAAGGCTTTGCGGTTAATGAAATTTCACCGGATATCGTCGTTTCGATCGGTGGAGACGGCACTCTGCTTCAGGCCTTTCACCGATTCAAAAATCAACTGGAGCAAATATCATTTATCGGAATACATACCGGCCATCTCGGATTTTATGCCGACTGGAAGAAGGACGAGCTGTCCGAATTATTGGATTTGATGGCTTCCTCGCAGCCGCGCAAAGTTCAATATCCTTTGCTGCATGTCGAGATTGCGACTCCTCTTGGCAAAACTGAGTTTCTGGCGCTTAACGAATTCACTTTGAAGAGCGTCGACGGCACTTTGGTTGCGGCACTTCATATTAACGACGAGCCCTTCGAGATGTTTCGCGGCGACGGTATCGTTATCTCCACGCCCACGGGAAGCACGGGTTATAACAAAAGCCTCGGCGGCGCCGTTATTCACCCTTCGTTAGAAGCCCTGCAAATCGCCGAAATCGCCTCCATCAACAACCGGGTATACCGTACGTTAGGCTCATCCGTCATTTTACCGAAGCATCATCATTGCGACATCGTTCCGGATCCCGAGGAAGAACTATTCATCGGCATTGATCATCAAGTCATGCAAATGTCCGATGTAACCTCCATTACGTGCAGAGTTTCGGAGAATAAGATCACGTTCGCCCGATATCGTCCTTTCCCGTTCTGGAATCGAGTGAGGGAAGCCTTTATCGGCTCGGATAAAAAATAACAAATGGCCATCGCCCAATCAATGGGGATGGCCATAATTCATTCAGTGCCTTTATTCGCCGGGACGAGGGTTGCCTAAATCCGAACGCGATGCTCCTTCAGGCCGATGGTTTGGCTTTCCTCCGAAGCTTTTGCGGCGTCGGTTTTTGCCCTGCCAGCGGCTTTCGTTCCGGGAATAATCGCTTCGGGAGTTTCCCGCATCAAGGTTGCGCGGTTCTTCCGTTATCCTCTGCGGCTGGTCGGCCGCTTGCGGACGCGGTCCTCTCGGAGGATACGGCTGTTTGTTCGGTTGGCCGCCGCCTTGACCTTGCGGCTGCTGACGGCGATCGTTGACGCCGCTTGCCGGACCGATGTTCGATCGTCCCTGACGGTTATTATATACATTATCTTGCCCTTGCCTGGATGGATTGCCCCGAGCTTGGCCAGACGCGCTTGAGGCAGCATTATTCGCATTTATGCTTGCGTTAGCGTTAGCATTGCGACGCTCGGCATCCGCGGCAGCCCTTGCAACTGCGGATACGGTTACATTAGGAGCCCGAACCGGTCCGCCTGCCCGTTCTTTAAGCGGCCAGCGCATAATAGGTCCGCTATAAGCCGCAGCCGTTTCAGCCGCCTGCTCGCCTGTCTCATTCAAAGCCACGATCGCTTCCGGGGATTCCTCTTTCGAAATTTCCGCCCCCGGAGGCAAGGCATTGCTATCCAATTTGGTGAGCACGAAATGCGCGCAGCCGAAGTTGCAATATTCATTAATGTAATCGACGAAGCTGGAAATCGCGCTCTCCTTGGTCGCCCGAGGGTGCCCGTCCCGATAGAAGCCCCGAAGGCGAAGCTGGTTGTAGCCCCAGTCCCCGACGATATAATCGAATCGTTCCAATACATCGCTGTATCTTTCGCGGAAAGCTTCCGGATTCCATCCGCTCTTATGCTCATGCTCAAGCGAGTATGCGTTTCCTCCTGCCATGAAAATCATGATAGGCTCTCCTCCCGAAGACTCGTCGTCCTTGCTTCCGCCGATTTTACTTGCTCATGCGCATGATAAGAGCTCCGAACGAACGGCGCGGATTCCACATGGGAAAACCCGCGTTTCAGGCCCTCTGTTTTCAATGCCGCGAATTCATCCGGATGAACGTATCGTACGACGTCCAAATGCCCGGGCGAAGGCTGCAGATATTGTCCTAACGTTAGAATATTGCAGTCAACCGCGCGAAGATCGTCCATAGCCTGAAGAATCTCTTCGAAGGTTTCGCCCAATCCTAACATAATGCTGGATTTGGTCGGGATATCGGGTTGCATTTCCTTGGCTTGTCTGATGAGTTCAAGCGAACGTCTGTATTTGGCTTTGGCGCGAACGCGATCCGAAAGCCGTTCAACGGTTTCGATGTTATGGTTCAGTATGTCCGGTTTGACATCCATTACGATTTGCAAAGAATTCCTGTCGCCTAGAAAATCCGGAATGAGCACTTCAACGCTGCAAAGCGGAAGTTTCTTGCGGATTGCCTTAACCGTCTCGGCGAAGATGGCGGCGCCCCCATCCTTCAGGTCGTCCCTTGCTACGGAGGTAACAACGCAATGCCTTAAGCCCATCTGCTCGGCTGCTTCTGCCACCCTTTCCGGCTCCTGCAAGTCGAGTTCTGTTGGCAATCCCGTCTTTACGGCGCAAAAACGGCAAGCACGGGTACAGATGTCACCCAAGATCATAAACGTTGCCGTACGGTTAGCCCAACATTCATATATATTCGGACAGCGCGCTTCTTCGCAAACGGTATGAAGCGTCTTGCTCCGCATCACTTGTTTAAGCTCTTGATAAGGCTCGCCTGTAGTTAATTTAATTTTCAGCCAGTCGGGTTTGCGCGGTTTGGCGCTTGTCGTCATTGTGGTTCCCCTCTTTCTGTCCCCCTTATTATAGCACGATTCGGATAAAAACCAATGATCTGTAAACCCTACTCCTACATGTTTACGATAAGGGAGGAGTAACGTTGCTGCAGAAATGGCTGAGAAGCCGCAGGAAAACGAAATCGCGCATATGGCTGTCTACCTTGATCATCCTGATCTTGATTGGAACGGGCGGATATTGTTCAACGGTTTATGGTTCTGGAGTCGTCACCGAGAAGGAATTAAACAAGCAGCGCCGCCAGCTCTATGATGCCGTCAGCCTAAAGACCGGCTTGGAGTGGCAACTGATTGCGGCCATAGATCAATATGAGCGCTCGCTGTCGCGCGCCCATCCCAAAACAAGGCCTATCCAAAAGGACGCGCTCACGGGAGTTTACGTTGCGGATACCCGATGGAGCGGAGAACTTAATCCTGAGAAAAGCGATAAGAACCCCGTGTCCATCCGATTTTTTCATGGAATCGGGAGGGACGGTTCCGGGGACGGGATAGCAGACCGGAATAAGGACGGGGACCTGCTCTATTCGGTAGCGGCCCAAGCGTTGCAGCATGGCAGCACGGAAGAGGATTTCAGCATTGGCTTGTGGGAGTACTATCACAATACGCGAGCCGTACAACGCGTCATGCAGTTCGCCAAGCTATATAAACATTTTGACCGTTTAGACTTGTCCGAGCATGCCTTCCCTCTGCCGCTTGGCAGCGTCTATTCCTTTCGAAGCACATGGGGCAACAGTAGAAGCTGGGGCGGATATCGCATACACGAAGGAACGGACATCTTCGCAGGTTACGGGGTGCCTGTCCGCAGTACCTGTTACGGCATCATCGAAGGAAAAGGGTGGAATGCTTACGGAGGTTGGCGAATAGGGATTCGGGATTTGAACAACATGTACCATTATTACGCGCATTTATCGGGCTACGAAAAAAAGCTAAAGGCCGGAGACATAGTCCGGCCCGGTCAAGTTATCGGTTGGGTTGGAAGCTCGGGATATGGACGTCCCGGAACGCAAGGAAAATTTCCTCCCCATTTGCATTATGGGGTTTACCGGGACAGAGGCATGGTGGAGTGGGCATTCGATCCCTATCCGATGCTGCGCCGTTGGGAACGCGAAGAACGCAAGGCGCTTCGCGTTCACCGTTAGCCAAGTAAAACGGTTTCGCCGTCCTTGAGACGGCGATACACGTTTGTATCGGGCGACTTTCTAATCGTGCGGCAGCTTCTAGCGGTTCATCCAACCGCCATCCACGCATAGGATATGGCCGTTCATATAGTCGGAGGCTTCGGAAGCCAGGAATATAGCCGGACCGATCAAGTCCTCGTCCGTTCCCCAACGGCCTGCCGGAATGCGATCAAGGATTTGGCGGCTTCTCGTCGGATCGTTGCGCAGCGCTTCCGTATTATCCGTAGTCATGTACCCGGGCGCGATCGCGTTGACCTGAACGCCTTTGGATGCCCACTCATTGGCAAGCGCTTTGGTCAAGCCTGCGACCGCGTGTTTGCTTGCCGTATAACCCGGAACGTTGATTCCGCCTTGAAAAGAAAGCATCGACGCGATATTGATTATTTTGCCTGAACCTTGTTCGATCATGAGCTCTCCCGCCATTTGGCAGAGAACGAAGACGGAGTTCAAGTTTACGTCCAGCACTTCCTGCCAATCCGAGTAAGCATGCTCTACCGCAGGGGTGCGGCGGATAATGCCGGCATTGTTAACGAGGATGTCAAGACCGCCGAACGACTCCATGGCTTCGTCGATAATCAAAGGCAGCTTGCTGCGGTCGGCTACGTCGACTTGCACGATACGTGCTTTGCTGCCGTACGATTCGACCTTCGCTTTCGTCTCCTCGGCGGAAGTACGGTTCGTAACGAGCACGATGTTCGCTCCCGCTTCGGCGAGGCCAGCGGCGATGGCTTGGCCTAATCCCCGCCCAGCCCCGGTAACGATAGCGGTTTTACCAGTCAAATCAAATCGATTCCGTTGATGCTCTTTCAATTTTAACCGAACCTCCTTCGTATCGGCGATAGGTCTCTTCATCAAGCCCGTCGTCCGTGATTAGAACATTCAAGTCCTGCAAAGCTGCGAAGGTCAGCAGCGCGGCACGGTCGAACTTGCTGTGATCGGCCACGCCGTATATTTCTTTGGCCCCCGCCAAATATGCTTTTTTCAGATCTAGAAGCTCGCCGGTAAAGACGGAAAGCCCGAATTTGTCATGAACGCCCGTTGCGGAAAGAAACAGCTTCTGGACGTTCAACCGCGTCAGCCACTCGAGCGCATCGTTGCCGACCAGCACGTTGCGATGACGGTAACCGCCCGGCACCACAAGGCGAATTTGATCTTTGGTCGTAAGCTCCCGTATGATGAGCAAATCGTTGGTCAAAACGGTAAGCGGCATATTCGGCAGCCGCTTTGCGATTTCCAGAGTCGTGCTGCCCGCATCAAGCGCTATTACGTCATCCCGATGGATATAACGAAGGACATGAATCGCGATCGCTTCTTTTTCCCGCGAACGCTTCGTATTCGGAATCTGCAAAGGCAGCATCGGGTCCGCTTGATCGCTTCGGCTTACCGCGCCTCCGTGAATTCTTCTGAGAAGACCCTTTTCCTCCAGCTTCTCCAAATCCTCGCGGATCGTCTTCGAAGTAACCGCTAACCGTTCGCTTAACTCGGATACCTGTACGGTTCCATGGGCCTGCAGAAGTTCAAGGATGGATTGATGACGCGTGACGGCAAGCATGGCTGGGCGTTCCTCCCGATTTTAGTTACTTCTACTTTAACGCATCCATGGCGACGACATCCATATCTTTGAACGTATAATTTTCCCCGGCCATCGCCCAAATAAAAGCATAGCTGCTCGTACCCGCTCCGGAATGAATCGACCAGCTAGGCGAGATTACCGCTTGTTCGTTCGCGACGACCAGGTGGCGCGTCTCATTCGGTTCCCCCATGAAATGGAATACTCTTGCGTTATCGTTCATATCGAAGTAGAGGTACGCCTCCATCCGGCGATCGTGAAGATGGGCCGGCATCGTATTCCAGACGCTGCCCGGCTTGAATAGCGTGACTCCGAGCATCAGTTGGCAGCTTTGCACGCCGTTCTCGTGAATGATCTGATGGATCGTCCGCTCGTTGGACGATTCCGACGCTCCCAGATTAAGCGTGTTCGCCTCTTGTACGGACACTTTGCGGGTTGGATAAGTCGCGTGAGCCAATGCGGATGTGAAATAGATTTTGGCAGGCTCGGATGATTTGCCGCTGGAAAGCTTCAAATCCCGGGCGCCCTTGCCTACGTATAACGTATCCAGCTTGGCTAACGTGTAGCTTTCGCCGTCCACTTCAATAATGGCCTCGCCGCCGATATTAATGAATCCGACTTCTCTGCGCTCTAGAAAATAGTCCGTTTTCAGCACGTCCGCCGCTTCGATGGTTAACGTTTCTTTAATTGGCAATGCGCCGCCAATAATTAAACGGTCATCATGAGCGTACACCATTGTTACTTTATCCGATTGAAACAAGCTTTCGATTAAATATTGCTGACGCAGCCTAGCGGTGTCGTAGTGCTTGGCATCAGCCGGGTTCGTAGAATGACGGATTTCCAAATGAATAACCCCCTAGTTCGTTTTGGTTCGTTTATATTATATCATACTTTTTCGAACATATACGTACAAAAATATACGCTAAAAAAACAACTGAACGACTACCGGATAAAGCCGATAGTCGTTCAGTTCTACGAAGTGCTATTCATTATCATAATATTTGGATAATCGGCAAGAGATACTTCATGGCCCGACGAAAGATAACGAACGAATGGCCTTTGTATGTGTGATTTTATTTTTGTTACAATCGCACGTTCACCGTTATTTAGAATAATTTTCGTTCCTGGCGGATAAGGTGCAATTCCCTTTGCGAAAGCATGAACTACAGTTTCTTTAAATGAAGTTCCATTTAACGCCATTATGACTTCGATTGCTTCGTGCGGCGGCATATTTTTCTTAGACAATAAATTCTCGTACATATTCGCGATACCGCATATTTGAGCATATTCGAGCATTTCTTTACCGGAAATGCCTCGAGGGTATCCTTTACCATCATAAGTTTCATGATGTTGAAAAGCGACATGTGCGGATAATAAACTTATTTCTTTTATGTTGCGCAGGATGTTAAATCCCGCCTCCGGATGTTTGTTCTGATCATCGATAATAGTCTTGCCAATATCATGGAGCAAACAGCCGACGGCTAAATCCCTTAATTGTAGATCGTTATACCCAAATTGTTTGGCAATTTGGAGAGACAACAACGTGACATTTACGACGTGAGCATAAAGCTGCAGCTCAACCGGAATGGTTGAGATGGGCACTGACATAACAACCGGGCGGTACTTAACATCTGCAATTAGTTTGTCGACACCCTTCAAAATATTCCGCAAAGGTAATGGCTTTTTTCCTGCAACAGAAAGATACCCTTCCCTAACAATTAGAATGACGTCTAACCATGCAGGCATATCCAGCATCTCATCAAGAGTAATCCCTTTTGATTCCGCATCCTCAATTACAACGTAGGAAACGCCAACTTGCATTAATCGTTCTAAAAATTTCGAATGTATTTTATTATTAGCGGCAAGAAGAATACGCCCCTGTGCATCATAAACGGGCTTGGCCAGCTGCATAAGCTGTTCATCATAATCTGATAATTGAATTAGCCTCATCTTATAGCTCCTTTCATTTAGACATATAGTTCATTTGGTCTAATTTCTAATACGAAAGAACGAATCGTTTTATGGGGGTGATCTAGTTATATCGATAAAATAAAGACCAGGACGTAAGCTCCTGGTCTTTAGACATAAGTTTCTAGAATAGACTTCATTTAATGCAGACTGAGCGAATCACACTCGGTCTAATCAATCGTCATCATCATCTTCGTCCTCATCTTCATCTTCATCGTGCTCTATCTCCACTTTCATTTCCTTGCCATTCGAGTATTTTACTTTAAGCTCCAACTTTTTCAAATTATCTTTGTCTATATTCAACGCAGACAAAATTTCGTCGGCAGCTTCATTTTTGTTCATGTTTTCAGAGAGGCCGGCTTCGGCCAACAAGTTCTCTATAAAATCGACGGCTTCTTCACCCTGAAGCTTCTCTTTATCTTCTTTGGATTTCTTCTCGACTTTGGCCTTCTTTTTTCCCTTTTCGTTTTGATATTCCAGTTTTATTTTTTCTTTGCCGGTCAGCTCCGCTTCGAATTCAAATTCAACGATCCCGACAACGGAGTTATCCAGATCGGATTCATCTCCGTCGTCTTTGTTCTTCGTTTCTTTCGGATCAAGCAGCTTCGCGTCGATTACCGTATCCTCCTGTACAACAAGACTTACGGCGTCATTTACGGCAAGTTGATCCGCTTGGATAAATTTGTTGCGGTACTCGACGAGCAATTCTGAAGATATGCCGTAAGATAGCGGCTCTTTATCCAGTGTCACAATCGAAATTTGGCCATTTACGGAGCCATATACACTATCTGTGACGCTGGCATTATTAAAATGAATGTCTTTAACGGTTCCGCTTACTTTAACCGCTCCTGCATTTTCAAGCAAACCGCTATTGGTTCTGTCCAATAACGCCGCCATTTCCGCACGGGTGACATTTTTATTCGGCTTGAAGGTTCCGTCCGAATAGCCGCTGACGATTCCATGTTCTACGGCGACATTGATGTAACCGACCGCTCCGGCTGGAATTTGGCTCGCATCGGTAAAATCAGGAGTCTTTGTCATTTGTTGAAGCGCTTTGGCCTGCAGCCCGAGGGACTTCACCAGTAAGCTCGACACCCAGACCCGGCTGGCAGGCTTGTCCGGCTGAATTCGATCCTCTGTTGCGTCAAACAGTCCGTGTTCCAACGCTACTATGACATAACCTTCTGCCCATGAAAACTTTCGATCCAACAGATCGGCATCTTTAAAATGGAGCTTGGTATCCGGTGACTTCACTTTCGCTTCGTTTTCGAGCCCCATCAAACGCACGGCGGTAACGATGGCCTGAACGCGGGGAATCGGTTGATTCGGCCGGAATGTGCCGTCTTCAAAACCTTGAAACACATTTTTCGATTGCATTTTGGTTATGTACCCCGAAGCCCATTCCGCATCCTCGATATCGTCAAATTCCAATACGACCTGAACGCGTCCATCTTCCAAAAGGGTAGTTTCAACTTCGTTCGCCGCTAGTATTTGACCGGCAAAACCGAATGTGAGACAGCAAACAAGCAGGAAACACAACAAACCCCTCATTTTTTTCATTGTTCTCCATCCTCCTGGAATAGATATTTTACAAAATTCATTTTGTTCATTGATTTGAAGCAAGCGCGCGTATCGTTTTCAATGACACGCCGGTCATTCGCTGTACCTCAATCATGCTTGCCCAGGGATGTGTTGAAAGGTAAGTTTTGATCTTTTTCACATCCTCCTGCTGGGCCAGTAGGCAACCGCTGCATAAATGGAATGATTTTCTTACTATCAACTGTCCGCAATTCATACAATTGATCAGCGTCATCCATAAACCTCCCTTAAACTCTTTCCCGCATATAGAGTATTACGTCGAGACGGGTCGTTTTATGGGGGTTGCCCAAAAAAATTGTATTACTCGTCATCTTTCTCACTGTCATCTTTGTCGCTGCTTTTTTTTTCCCGTTTCCCATTTTCTATTTTTACTTCTTGTTCTTCTTCTTGTTCTTCTTCTTGTTCTTCTTCTTGCTCATCTTCTTGTTCTTCTTCTTGTTCTTCTTCTTGTTCTTCTTCTTGTTCTTCTTCTTGTTCTTCTTCTGCTTGTTCTTCTTCTGCTTGTTCTTTTGCTTGTTCTTTTGCTTGTTCTTTTGCTTGTTCTTTTGCTTGTTCTTTTGCTTGTTCTTTTGCTTGTTCTTTTGCTTGTTCAGTCTTTTCCTCTGGCTGTATTTCCTCTCTCGCTACAGGCGCTTGTGCTCGCCCCTTACCGGATGGCTCCTGTGTCTGGTTTTGCTTTGTGGCATCCCGGACATCCGATTCCTTGTTGGAAATTTCCTCCTGAAAGACTGCTGCAGGCTCCTCATTTGGTTTCAGAGGGTCAGACTTGTGATCGTTTCGGATTTCTTCATTCTCCTGAGGTTGGTTAGACCTTGATGATACAGGTTCTTTACCAAACAAACCTTTCGGATCAAGCCCTGCGCCAACGAGTGACCTGATGATAGATTGAGTGCGCAATTGCTCAACGTTCAAGTCGGTTCCGTTTTCTTTCGCCTGCTCATACACGATATATTTGTTTAGGGATAAACCCGCTTCTTTCGCTTTTTCCATCTGGTCCAGGTTCGCCGTAAACAATTCCACTTCGTATTCTGAATTCGCGGCGGTTATTTTCCGTGAATCGACACGAAAAGACGCATTCGCATTACCCAGATCAACGACGGACATCCAAATCCATTTTTTCTCGGTTTTCGAATCCAGATATCCTTGTTCTTCCGCTTTGGCAAGGATCAACTGCATGGCTTGATAGAAATCCCGTCCCTGCAAGTCCTTTTCGGACAAGATCCATTTGGCCTCGTCATTAATCAGATTCACTTTTTCGATATTGCCTTCTTTATTGACAAGAAGTTCGATACTTGGGTTGATATCGACTGCCACCATCGCGACTGGCTGCGTCGACCCTATCATGGACCTCCAGATAAAGGAAGCGCCAATAAGCAATATAACCGAAGCTGCTATCACCCACTGTTTTTTCAAGAACTCCATTTTCTTGTTGCCAAGCCCAGCTTGCTGCAATTGGGGAACCGGAATTTTATCACCCAACCTTGGCATCTCAGAAAAATGAGGCACATTACGGAACTTGCCATCTTCGCAGAGGACGACGATACAATTTTCTGTTATTTTCATGACTGTTCCATGCATTGTCATCACTCCCCCAAGTCCGTAAATGAAACAGTACTTCGAATTCGTACAAATTCATCGCATGTATAAATCAGCACGAGTGCGATTAAATATTTGCGGTTTCTTTCCAAGGTTTTATGGCTGACTGCGAAATTACGAAGCATTTCTTTGATGGGAAGGCGCTTCGTTCTTTGCAAAACGATCATCCATTCGGTTTCTTCACTGAAACGTTTGGCAATATGAATCAGTTGTTTTCTCGCGTCCCGATGCTTTGGTGAACATTCCTCTAATTCCTCAAGGGATACGCCGTATTCTTGAAGCATCTCGTCATACATGAGCAGTTCCTGTACCAATTCCGTCGCAGACTGTTCCCGTTCATACGCTACTAACGAACTGGCGATTTCACTGGAGGCCTGATTAAATTCATCATTGTCGTCCAAAACCATACTCTCGATCTTCAAAATCTTTCCCTGTCTGCGAAATTCATCGACCAGACGGCTGCGAATAATCATAAAGGCGAAATTGTCAAACGTTTTACCGTGCGTTTCGTCATAACGATCAATGGCATGATTAAAAGCGATCAGTCCAATGCTTGCCTCATCATGATTCCATCCGATCTGGCGTTTGCAAATATGAGAAACCGTCCGAATAATAAACGGACGATATTGCTCAATAAGCCGCTCCCGGTCAGCCGGATTCCCGCTTTGGGCTTTGCGTAAAACTTCTTCTAAGGGTCTGTCCAACAAAACGGATCACTTCCTATTTCGAATGTTACATATCTGTTTATGGGGGTAATACCTGTGTTTTATCTCAACAATTTATTTGACTTTACTATGTATATCGATTTATGGATTTATTTTTATTAGTCGGGGGAAGTATATATAAGCTATTTTAGGAACAGGCAAAGATCTTTCCAAAGATGGCTAGTGGTATAAAATCGCAAAAAAACATCCCGAACCTCTGGACAGGGGTCGGGATGTTCTTGGCTCGCAACGGGCTTTTCTCTTATGGCTGAACCATTGGCAATTGAGACGGTTCCTCCAGTTTCCCCGGCAGCGCGATCGAAGGGGCCTGCGCCGCGCCGTTGCCGACAGGGTTGCCGTTGCCGTCGTAATAATAAGTAGGGACGTCGCCCACGACCATCACATACGAAAGCGGGATTTTGGTTTCCAGCATTTCCGGCGCCTGATCGAACGGGATAACGACCGCGATCTCGGTGCGGATCCGGACATACACCTCAACCAGAAGCATATTGATGCCCGCTTCGCTTTGCTGCGTCTCGACGTCTACCTTCACCGCACTCATAGGATGAAAGGTAACCGCTACTTTAGGTCCGATCGAAGAGAGGAACGGACTATTCAAAGCATGCCCGATCGGGATGCGCTCCGGAAAATCCTCCCTCTCCTTCAGCACCCTGCTCACGACTTGGATCGTCTTCGAGGTGATGCCCATCTGTTCCTTGTAGTCGATAAGAAACCCGGTAATCTTCCCGTCCGGATTCGTCTTCCATTGGATGAGCTTATCGGTGTCCGCTGTTTGCGCTATTTCTTCCGTAATCGCCGTATTGATCGCATCCGTCGCCATCTGGGTTACGCGGACTTTCGCGAGAAACATGAGCGGTTCCCGAAGCTCCCGATCCAGAAAGCGCATGCTTTGAATAACGAGAAACAAGAATATCAGTATCATGATCAACCAGAAGTGCTTGCGTTTCATCCTACGACGCGGACGCTGCGGCGACCACCGCTTCACGGAAGAATATCCGGAAGCGGCAGGAGCGGAAAATCTTCTGCGGCTTCCCCATTTGCGCGGCACAGGTTGCGAAGGCGACCCGCCGCCAAAGGAACGAAATCCTCTTCCCCACTTCCGCGGCAACGGTTTCGATGGCGATCCGCCGCCGCGAAAAGAAGAGAATCCTCTTCCCCATTTGCGGGGGCCCAGCTTAGGCAGTGATCCGTTCCTTAAGAAAGAAAAATTAAATCCATTTCCCCATTTTCTCCGCATCGCTTAACCTCCCATCAAACAAGGTCGTCCTCGGATTACTTGGTTCAAGCTTATGCGCAGGAAAGGAGAAAAAGCACCGCCATTCCCGCTTCTATAACGGAAAACCGGTGCTGGATTGCTGCTTATCTACTATCGGGTAACCCGTTTATTTGTTTCCTTCGGCGTGAAGAAAAGCCTCGGCTCCATTCGGCAGATCAGATCGCCCATATCCCCGCAGATCATACCGAATGACACGATAACACTCGGCAAGCCGTTCGAATTGGGGATCCCACATCCGTCGGTCCACTGAATGAGCGTGCAGCAAAATAACGGGTTCTCCGGCTCCCGCCGCTTCACAATCAAGGGTGATATTTCCGACAGAAACGCGCATATTACTCTTCCCCGCGATAACGGAAATAATCGAAATCCGCCGCTTTCCGCGTACCCGATAAATCCTGTACGCATAAGCCAATGAGCGTACCGGTGAAGGCAAGCTTCCCTTCGTATTCATCGGATAACTGGCCGAGGTCGAGAATCGGTCCAACGCCATGCCAGTCTGCCCCATTCTCGGAGCAGTAGAATCGGACCGCGTCCGTCATAATCTCGACTTTCATATAAACTTTGCCCCAGCCGTCCACTTGAACGACCGGACCTTCAGGCTCATCGTAAACGCCCCGATGGTTAACGGCAACCCGTACATGATTGCCGATTTCCTCATCGCGGCTCATCCGCAAATAGAAATGATCCGCTTCGTCGTAATAACAGATGAGACCGGCGGCCTGCATGAAATTGTCCGGCTCGAACTCCAGACAGGTCTCGGCTGCGGCTTGAAAATGCTGCAGCCTTCTCGCGACCATGCTCTGCTTGTTCCAAGAGTTCAACGATTCCTGTCCCCGCAGCCGCAGGTATCCGGGACGTTCCGTCAGACTGAGCCAGCTTTCGTCGGCGGGTATCCGCAAGGTGTGATACTGAACGCCAAGAGATTCACGTTCGAAGGAATCGGTTTCCGGTTCCTTAGGCCATGGATGAGCGGGGAGATCCGGAGCGGGAACGTTAACATGCGGCAGCTTGCCGCCCCCCGAAAGACGCAACCAGCCGTCCGCCGTCCATTCTACCTTCTGAATGGATGTTTCCCGTCCAAGCGGACAAAGCATCCGGCCAGGCAAGGGCCTTGCGCACAAGTGCGCCATGTACCACTCGCCGCTTTGGGTCTGAACAAGCCCTCCATGCCCGGCTTTCAGCAGCGGATGCTCCGGATTGTTCACCGTTGTCAGCAATGGATATTCGGGGTCGAATTCATACGGACCATTAATATTACGCGATCGGAAAAGCGTAGCCGCATGATTGTATCCTGTGCCTCCTTCGGCAAGCAGCATATAATAATAGCCGTTATGCTTGAACATCTGCGGACCTTCCGTACAGCCTAGACCGGTCCCCTTACAGATGACTTCGGCAGTGCCGATCAGTTTACCCTGTTCAACGGAATACTCCTGAAGAACAATGCCCGAGAACCTATTCTTCCCTTTCCTGTAGTCCCAGCGCATGTTGACGATCCATTTACGTCCGTCGTCGTCATGGAACAGGAACGGATCAAATCCGCTGCTGTTGAGGAATATGGGTTCGGACCATGGGCCTTCGATGTCAGTCGCGGTTACCATGTAATTATGCGTGTCTTTGTACACGCCTCTTCTGCCTTTTACATCCGTAAAAATCAAATAAAACAGGCCATTATCATAGGATAAAGCCGGAGCCCAGATTCCGCCGGAGCTTGGATTTCCCCGGAGATCAAGCTGAGAGACGCGGTTCAACGGATGGGTCAGCATCCGCCAATTCACTAGATCCCTTGAGTGATGAATGAGTACGCCGGGAAACCATTCGAAGGTAGACGTGGCTATATAATAATCGTCCCCTACTCGGAGAAAAGAAGAATCGGGATTAAAGCCCTTCAGAACTGGATTTTGAATCATATAACGAACCCCCTATAGTTTCTTCTATGTTGTGAGTGAATTTGACAGCCAGTCGTAAGCGGTGCGGCCGTTAATCTCATGAACGCCTTCGAATGTATCGAATGCGAACCGATCTGCGGATCCGTCTTCCTCATACCTTGTTCTCAGCCATTCGATAGCTTCCCTTGCGGAAGTTGACGGGAAAATCGGGTCATCGGCCGCCGATTCGACGAATAAACCCCGCGGGGAGATCAGGCTGATCCATTCGGGAAGCTCGGCTTGCGCCAGCAGCCCCGGTGTATAGTTATCTACGCAGTGGAAGACTTCCATGATCGTGCCTTTGAATGTTCCAGGAAAACCGGTCAACACGGTCGCCCTTATTCGCTCGTTTAGGGACGCGCAAATCCAAGCGAGCAATGCGCCGCCGGAGAAACCCATCGCCCCGATCTGGGAACGTTCAACATCCGCACGTGCTGCCAAGTAGTCCAGTGCGGTAAGGAGTTCTGCTGTCCTTAGGCCGGTCAACGTCTTTCCGTATAAGAGCAAGCTAGTCGCCAGCTTATAACAGGAGCTGTTGCGGCGAGGATCTTTACCCTGATCCTCGTCCAACATCCGCTCGCCGAAGCCAATGACGTCCGGCGCGACTACCAGCATCCCCCTCTTCACTAACTGAATAGCAAAATTCCCATGGATATTAGGAGCTTCCTTATTTACTTCACCATCCGGCGTTAAGCCGACGATCTCCCGGCTTCCGTAACCGTGCCCATGGATCGCCAACACGGCCGGATATCTATCCCGATGTTTTTTAGGGATCAATACATAAGCGGCAAATGACAGTCCGGGTAAGGCCGTAAGCCGGACTCGCTCACGGAAATAATCGCCGCAATCTACCCGTTCAAGAATCTCGGGAGCACCTGTCTGCTCCCCCTTCGGGAATATCCCGATGGCCTCCAGAAGCGTATCCTTAAGCCGCCGCTTCCGCTCGTCTTTGGTTTCTTTACTTGCGGCAACGCGGTGCCGGGTAAGCGCCTCCTCGTACAGACGTTCAAAATAAGCATCAGGCGTCCACATTACTGCACCAACTCCTCACTCTTACTTTTTGAAAATAACGTTCTGAGCAAATGCACCGATATGAATATGTTCGGATTCCGAACCTAGGATCGGCTTGCCGTTCACGCTCATGTTCTCGATGGTGATCCCGTCTACAACCCGAGTTTCGTCGAACCCCTCGATGCGGGATGGATTCGGACAATGACCTTCAAAGGAAATGTTCTTAAAATGGATATTCTCCACCCGCCGACCCGGCTCCGGATTATATTTCGAATTTTGCACGACGCGGATGTTGAACAGCTCGCCGAGCTCGAACGGCTCGACCCGGATATCCTCGTACCGGACATTGCGGACCGTATTGTTGTCTCCCGCATTAATGGCCATGCAACCCCAATAGTCGGGCTGCGGTTCGTGGTGCTCCAGTACGTCAATATTTTCGAACACGATGTTCTCGATTGTATTTCCAGCACCTTCGCAATCGCCATGGACTCCGATCATCATGGGATGGGCTACATCCGCCCACAGGATCGCGTTTCGTACCGTCACATTGCGAGCATCTCCGTAAAAGTCCCATCTATGTCCGTAGATGGCGATACAATCATCGGATGTCCGCAGAAACACGTCGTCGATTTCGATATGCGAGCTAGCCATCATATCGATACCGTCCGACCAGCCGCGAGTGCTGAACGTTTTGAAGTTGCGGATCGCAATATGCTCTGACTGTCCGATATAAACGGTGTAATGGGGAGGATCGACCGTAATGATGCCTTCGATCGAGATGTTCTGTGAAAAGACGATCCGCACGCCCCGAAAAGCCGAAAATCGACCGAAATCGGACAAATAAAGCAGACCTCTGCCTCGAATCGTCACATCCTGTACGCGCTCGCACACCATCGAACCGGCCACAACCGCACCGCCCGCGATGTAAACCGTTTTACCGGAAGGAATCTTGAGCAGGACCTCCTCCAAATGGTGCATTCCCGGGGTGAAATAAAGCGTATCGGGAATGACTGCGGCTCCCTCTGCTGATTGTTTGGTAGAAGTCAACAACCGCAGCAGGTCCTCCGTCCGGTGAATGCCCGGCTGTATGACGACAACTCCTGGATCGGCAGGATCGGGAGCATTCTCTTCAAGCGGATTAGCGAAAATATGAAGATTGCGGAAGCGGTCGCCATTGATTTCAAGCGACAGTTTACGCGGTCGATCCAGCATGAACGTTACCCGGCTGCCGCTTACGGCGCACTTCAGCCCTAACGACAATGGTCGAATAATCGCTTCTTCGACTTCTTTAGCAGCGCAGTACACCTCTATCTCCACCGGACCTGAGCAATCGAAATACACCATAGAGGCATTCCGCACATTGTGCATGTCTACTTTCACGTTATAACAAAATAAAGGCTGCCATTCGCCATTTTCCACTCGAACCCGCACTTTGAAATCCGGGTTTCCGGCCGCTTGCGCGGGCGCGGGGTACGTGATCAATTGATTTTGAACGGTTATCATAGTTGTTAAATCGGCTCCCATCCTGTATTGCTCTATTTATTTGTTCATCAAATTCGCACAGGATACTCCCACTTCTTCAAGCGGGGGAGGAATGTGCGTCAGGCGTAAGCCTGACTACTCTTTTGAGTTTGCTCCTCCTCCCAGTCATGCTATAATCAGAGTAGAAGGGAGGGGAACATATGATCGTAGTTGTGACGGCAAAAATCAAAATCAAGCCGACAGAAAGCCAAAACCTAGCTCTGGAAGATACGATCCATGCTTATCGCCAAGGTTGCAATCTCGTATCGGATAAGGTGTTTGAAACAAATGAATTAAAGCTGCCCGCTCTCCATCGAATGACTTATGGCACCCTGCGCAGTGCGGTCGGCCTGCGATCCCAGATGGCCCAATCCGTTATGAAAACGGTGATAGCCAGATTCAGGACGATTCAGAGCAGTGGTCACGATCGGGTGCGCGTGCGGTTCAAGAAGCCGGAATACGACCTTGTCTGGAACAGGGATTATTCGCTTACGCGGGATCGGTTTTCTGTTAACACGCTCCAGGGACGAATCAAGGTTCCCTACGAAACGAAGGGCATGGAAAAATACTTCGACGGTTCCTGGATGTTCGGTACAGCAAAGCTTGTCCGTAAACATCGCAAATGGTTCCTGCATATTCCGATGTCCAAAGAAGTATCTGCACCGGAGCCTGAAGATGTTGCGCAAATCGTAGGTGTCGATTTGGGCATCAACTTTGTCGCCACAGTCTATGACAGTAAGGGTACCACCACCTTCTTTTCGGGAAGAGAGATTAAACAAAAGCGAGCCCATTACAAGCGGCTGCGTCAGCAATTGCAAAGAAAGCAAACCCCCTCCGCCCGCCGCAGGCTCAAACAAATCGGACAACGAGAAAACCGTTGGATGACCGATGTGAACCATCAGGTCAGCAAGGCACTCGTTGCTCGGTATGGCGCAGGTACGCTGTTTGTTCTGGAACATTTGACGGGCGTTCGCCAAGCGACGGAGAGGACCAGAGTCAAGGACCGCTATGTGACGGTATCATGGGCGTATCACCAATTGCGCATGATGGTGGAGTACAAGGCGCTTCTTGCGGGATCGATGGTGATTGCGGTAGATCCGGCGTATACCTCTCAGGCTTGCCCCAAATGCGGCCGCACCGCTAAGGCGAACCGGAACAAACGCAAACACCATTTCCGCTGTACAGCATGCGGTTACCAGAGCAATGATGACCGGATTGCCGCCATGAATCTGATGGCGAAAGGCAAGCGGTACCTTCTTGAAGGTACAGGCGCAGCATGACTGTGCCTGTAGGGCAGCCGTCAATCTGCCCATCGGTAAGCGGATGCTTACCGTGGATGTGACACCACGTCCCCTGTAGACGCCAAGAGATCGGAGTCGAAAGACGTTGTCACGATCGGGTAGTTACAAGCTCCCACTTCAAACGATAGTTAAGTGGGAGTCATTGACTAATAGATACCACTTTAACATTATCATACGTCGGCATGAAGTTTTTTTAGAGTCTTGTACGGGTTTTTAAGAAAAAACGCGAACCCTTTAGCCGCAATAGCGACAAAAGGGTTCACGTCTTCCGTGCGATCAGGTGCATTTACCTGCCTCTATGTGCATTCCATAATGGAATATTAACCGCTTATTTCTTGGTTGCCGCAAACGCGTCAAGCTGAATTTGCAATTGCTCCATGTATTTATCCAAACCCGCGCCCTTAAGCTGCTTGACTGCCGCTTCCAGATCGGCGTCGATGCTTTTCTTGACAACGCCTGCCGCGAGCGGCTGCACGTACTGGGTTCTGAGCGTTTCCAAGCTGGACAATTCAGCAGCAAGCTCGGATGTATTGAAGACAAAGCCTTCAAACGGATTCACGCCGTTCTTATTCGCAGCTTCGGTTCCTCTTTTATCCAGACTTTCGAAGATCGCCTGGAACTCGCCCACATATTTGCTTTGCCGTGCCATGAATCCGTCATAGGACGCCGTCCAGGAAGGCTTCCGATTTTTGCCGTCAATGCCCTCAAAATTCACGACCTCGCCGTCTAGGTTGTAGTGGATCCCCTTGACCCCTAACGCGAGCAGGTCGTAGTAAGTCCGGTCACTGTGAACCTTTTCGATCAATTTAAGCGCGGTCTCCGCATATTTGCTATGTGCGCCAACCGAAATCATGGATGTGGTTTCGATCGAGACCGAAGGCAGGAACAAAGTTTTAGGATGCACATCGACTCCGACGTCCAGCCAGCCGAACTCCCATTCCGGATGCTCCTTCTTGATCTCGGGAACGTAGTTGTTGGAGACAGGCCCCCACCAGTTGCTGAATTCGAGCGGCTTCTTGCCCGCTTTCATCAGTTCCTTCGTTTTGTCCGTTTCATTGCCCTGTGCCGCAAGGATATCGTGGGCGACAATGCCGTCGTCATACCACTTCTTCGCTTTGGCTAAGACTTCCTTGTACTCGGGAGTATCATAGATGCTGATGGCTTTATACGGATCTTCATAACTTGTTACCGTAAAAGTTGTACCCTGCACTTGTGTCAGCGCCGGAATGTAATACTTCTCGCCAACCATCCATTTCCATATTACATCGCCAAAACGCGGGTCGTTGATCATCGGCGTATCGGGGAATTCATCTTTCGCCTTGTACAAGTATTGCTCCAAAGTGTCCAAATCCTTGATTTCCGGCAGACCCCATTGCTTCCGCAAATCCTCGCGGTACAGGAAGCCGTCCCCGCCGCCGCCGCCCGGCTTATTGATTTGCGGAATGCCGAACAGCTTGCCGTCGATCTCGATGCGGTTCAGAATGTCGCCGTAACGTTCACCCAATTTCGGAACCTGACCCAGCAGAGGCTTCAAGTCCGCGAAAGCGTTCTTGATCGCAAAGTTCTTATAGTCCGACCACGCCCCGCCGACATACAGATCGTATTCTTTGGCCGCAATAGCGCGGCTGATCTGGTTCTTCTCGTCGCCCCAGGGAATAAAGTCGAATCGGACTTTGGCGCCCAGATCTTTTGTGGTGAGTTCGTCGAGCTGTTTGTAGAACTCTTCCATTCCTGCCTGAGGCTCCGTACCCATCGTAACCGCTTTCAGTTCGATAATTTCTTTAGGAGCCTCAGACGAAGCGGCCGCGCTTGCCGGTGCACTGGAAGATGCCTCGGAAGATGAACCTTGAGGTGTGTTCTTTGATGAACAAGCGGCTGCCAAGATAAGTACTGCAACCATTAAGACTGACAAAAACGCTTTCATAGACCTTGATGCTTTTCCTGTTGCTTTCAAAACAATCCCCTCCATGCATTTTTTAATTTATGATAGATAGAGGAAACATCGTATTAATGTCTCCTCTAGCAAATCCACTAGAGCAGACTAATTAGCCCTTTACTCCGCCGACGACAAGCCCGCTGATAAAGTAACGCTGCGCGAACGGATAGAACAATAATACGGGACCGGTAGCGAGCATGGCCGTGGCCAGCTTCATCGTTTCGGTCGGCATTTGCTCCACGATAATCTGGGAATCCCTTACCGCGTCGGTCACCCGTGCCAGCATCCGGTAAAGCAAATATTGCAAGCCCCATTTATCCTTGTCCGTCGTTAGGTAGAGACTGTAGCCGAACCAGTTGTTCCAATAGCCAAGCGCCAGAAACAAGCCGATCGTGGCCAATGCGGGCTTCAACAGGGGGAGAATAATCTGCCAGTATACACGGAACTCCCCTGCTCCGTCAATCCGTGCGGACTCCACCAGCGAATGGGGAATGCCTTTAATGAAATTTCGGAATAGCAATATGAAGAAGGGGCTCATCAATCCGGGAAGTATAATGGCCCAAAGGGTATGATTCAAGTGAAGAAGATTAGTGTTGACCAAGTAAGAAGGGATCAAACCTCCGCTAAACAAAGTCGTGAAGTAGATAAAGAAAGCCGCTTTATCCCGATGCTTGAAATCCGGACGAGAAAGGACATATCCGCTCATGGAGCTTACCAGCAGCCCCAACAGGGTTCCCATCAATGTGACATATATCGTGACTAAATATGCGTTTCCAATCGTGCCGCCGAGCGTTGAGAATACAACCTCATAAGCACGGAAGGAAAACTCTTGCGGCAGAAGCGAATAGCCGTTAACGGCAACCGCGGATTCGCTGCTCAAGGAACCTGAAAGCATCAGAATAAACGGCAACACGCATATGATTGCAAAAAACGATACGACAATAACGGCGATGACATTAAAAACCTTGGCGCTTGTGTCCAACCGGATCGTATTTCCTTTATGTCCCGCAGATAGCTCCGCCATGACAATCCCCTTCCTTATGCAATAAATCTATTCGTTACGAATGCCAGCTTTTAGAACAGCGAGTTTTCCCGGTCGACTTTGCGGACAATCGCGTTAACCGCTACAACTAAAATCAGACCGAATACCGATTGAAACAACCCTGCCGCTGTGCCGAGACCCAAGCTGAAGTTAACGGTCAGTGAGCGGTACACATACGTATCGATGATATCCGTGACGTTCATCAGCAGCCCGTTGTTGCCGATGACGTTCCAGAACAAATCGAATTGTCCGCGCATGATCCCCCCGACGGAGAAGAGAAGCAAAATGATTACGGTCGGCTTAAGCAAGGGGAGGGTTATATGAAGAATGCGCTGCCATTTGGAGGCGCCATCCACATATGCGGCTTCATAAATGCTATCATCGATTCCGTGAATGGCGGCCAAATAGATCACGCTGCCATAACCCAAGCCTTTCCAAATCTCGATGGCGACAATAATGAACGGCCATGCCTCCGGTGTTGCATAGAAATCAAACTTCTCAAAGCCCAAAGCCGTGAAAGCGCTGTTAAAAACGCCGTAATCATAGCTGAACAAGTTATAAACAATAGAAGCGACAATAACCATCGAAACGAAATAAGGCATAAACATCAGAGTCTGAGATGTTTTTACAAATCTCTTGAACGTGAGCTCCTTGAGGAGTACTGCAATCGAAATCTGAAAAACATTGTTTAGTACAATGAACGCAATATTATACAAAACGGTATTCCGTATTAATACCCATATAATGGAATCCGTGCCGCCCCTAAATAAAAACTCAAAATTTTTAAATCCGACAAACGGACTGAAAAGCTCTAAGCTAAAATCATAATCGATAAAGGCGTAGTACAATCCGAACATGGGAATATACGAAAACAGAAGAAAGAAGGCGATCATGGGAATCAGCATTACGTAATACGTTTTGTGCGCTCTAAAGTCTGCGAAATATGTTTTCCTTTCTTTTACTTTTTTGGGAATTACTGCGTTTACTCGTGTGCTCATGTCATCACCATCCTCATCTATTATTTTATCAACAGGGGATGGGAGCGAATATAACACTTTTGCTAGATTCCTTGTAATTTTCGATGATGAGAATAAAAGAGGCCAACTCTTCCCAGTAAATCCACACTGGAAGAGTTGGCCGTATCATGAAAAGCATTAGCTTACCGCTTTACGTCTGATAACCGGTACATCGATAATGACAGAAGTACCTGCTCCTGGCGCGCTTTCGAAAAACAAACAGGTTTGTTCTCCAAAATACAGGCCCAGGCGCTTTTCGATATTGTTTACACCATAGCCGCTGCCATGATAACCCGGTCGTTGGTTTTTCTCCGCTTCCATACCTATGCCGTCATCCGCAACCGACAGGATCATACGTTGGTTAAGTATGGTCCCCTTGATGACAATCTTTCCTCTTCCCTCGGGATTCTCCGAAATGCCATGCACAATGGCGTTCTCCACTAGAGGCTGAAGCGTGATTTTCGGAATCAGGCATTCCTCTACCTCTTCATCCACATCGATTTCAAATTCGATTCTTCCCTTAAACCGTTTTTGCTGAATATCGATATAGATGCTGCTCAAACGAAGTTCGTCTCCAACGGTGACGAGGTCCTCGCCCTTGTTCAAAATCAATTTGTAATAATCCGACAGGGCGTAAATGACCTGCTGAATATTTTCCCTTTCATCCTTTTGGGCCATCCAAATCAGCATATCGAGCGTGTTGTATAGAAAATGCGGGTTAATCTGCGACTGAAGCGCCTTCAGCTCCGCTCCCTTTTTTTCCTGCCCCAGCTTGAACTGCTCTTGAAGCAGATTCTGCACGCTGTCGATCATATAGTTATAACTCGATACAAGCCGTCCGACTTCATCATTTCGAGGCGCAATATCCAGTCTGTGAAGCCATCCTTTCCGAACCTGATCCATCTTTTTCGTCAGCAACATCACACGGTGAGTAACGGATTTGGTAATCGGGAAGATCAAGAGAAGCAGCACCGCGCTTACGACAAGATACACAGTGATGATCTGGGTTCCCACTTTATTCACCGCCGCCGCTGCCGCGCTTTGCGGGATGACGGAAACCAAATAAATACCCGTGTGCCCGATTTGATTGCTGCGGACAAGATAGTCGCCGCTTGCCAGCGTTACCTTCGCAAAGCTGTTCCCGGTGTCCATCGTTTGAGGCATGCGCATGGTTCCCTTCTGTGAATCTCCGCTGCTTGCTATGATCCCTCCATCCTCGGTCGCCAGATAAACGAATTGTTCCGGGACGGTCTTGGTTAAACTTTGGCTGATCTGTTTCAAATCCAGGTTAATGGCCACAATGCCCTGGGATTCCTGGTAATCTTCCTTATTCCACAGGATCCTGCCCAAAGTTAAATAGCTCTTCGCCGGAGTAGAGCTTTCATCTTCAAATAACAGCCAGGTCGGGGCTCCGCCGTTGGCGTAAATATAATTCGCCCATTTCCGAGTTTCGATCCTGCCAAGCATGCGGAACCGAGTGTCCGTTCCTGTCACCACAAACCGGTCATCGATATAATACACGATATTGTCAACTTCCGAACTGGCTTCCAAAACCTGCGTATAGGAGACAACTTCGTCAAAATTCAGGATTTGTTGTCCTATATCCGTTGTTTCAGGATCGGCAATTAATGCGGCGCCAAGCACTTCATTCACAACGACCATAGAGGACATTTTCTCGATACGGGACAATTTGCCGGACAAAGTGGATAGCGTCTGTTCGTAGTTTTGATTGGCGGCATAGTTCTGGCTTTGAAGCGAGGCGTTGCGAATCTCCCCGTATGACTCAAAAAAGGTGATGGTCAGCGGCACCAGCCCTACCAGCGCAAACAATATCAACAGCTTCGTTTTTAGGGATAGATTTAAAAACCATGTCGGTTTTTTCATTTCATAATCATCTTTCTGTATTCTACAGGAGTTACCTCGGTTGCGTCTTTGAATACCTTGGTAAAATAACTCGCGCTTGCATAACCGCATTGCTCGGATATGGCATTAATTTTGTAATGTTCGTTTGAAATGAGTTTTTTTGCGAGATCCAGCCGGTAATCCGCAATGTATTGCTTAATTGTAACCCCGGTTTCATGCTTGAACAAAGTGCCGAGATGAGCGGTGGACAAATGCACGTGATCCGCGATCTCCCGCAAATCCAGATCCAACTTGCAGTAATGCGATGCAATATACTCCATAACGTCCCGAACCACTCGGGAATACTTTGAGGAGCTCTCCACCTCTTCTATATAGGCGGCAAGAATCTGCGACATCAACTGCTTAATGGATAAAATAGAATCGCAATTCTGGATGTACTGCTCCAATTCGCCCAAGCTGTATATATGGTCTATTCTGGAGAGCACCGTGCTTTTCTCGCGCAGCATCGCCTGCGCAAAGGAAGTGATTAAAGCGCACACCCGCTCTTTACGCGGATACTCCATCTCGCAAAAGCTGTCGCAAACCGTATCAAACCAGCTTGGAAGCTTTTTCGGGTCATTTTTTAACAAATGAAAGAATTCCGGGTACAGATCGGTGTTCACTCCCTGCGGCACGTTCTTCTTTTCTTCGATGCTAAAAAAACGAATGTCCGGGTTATAAAAGGAACGTTCCAGAGCGGTCAACGCCGTCTGATAGCTTTCCGGGACGAGAGCCAGATTGGCGGCTACAAACCCTGTACCCACGCAAAAATCCTCGTTCTGCCGCAAAAAAGGTTGGATTAACGATTGGATTCGTTTCGTCTCTTGTTTCTTAAACGCCAGAACAGACAAATAATTATTTTCCTTAAGAATTCCGCAAACCGCAGGCACGCTATTCGCTTTCCAATAGGATTGAAGGGCCGCCATGACCGTCTCCTGAGATTCTGCGACCGACTTGTGCCAAGCGACCAAGCAAACATAGTTCAAATCTGTCGGAAAGCCCGTTTCGTTGCAAAGACGCAAAAGCTCATCCGAATTGTTGTTTTTCTGCTTTATCATCCCGGCAAGCTTCTGTCGCTGTAAATCTATTCGCTGGTCATTCATGACATGGTTCTTCTGCTTTACATTAATAAATTCAACCGTCCTTTGGATTGCGGCTTCCAACTCCGGCAGCTTGATCGGCTTTTCAATATAATCAACAGCGGCCAGCTTGATGGCGCTTTTCAAATAGGCGGTATCCAAGTATCCGCTCATAAACAACAGCTTGCTCTCCCCGCACTTCTCTGCCAGCTGTTCCGCGAATTCAATTCCGCTCAGCTTCGGCATCCTGATGTCGGTAAGCACAATATCCGGTTGAAACCTCAATGCAATCTGCAGCGCTTCCGCCCCGTCTTTGGCCTGCCTGATTTCGCTAATTCCATACTTCTTCCAGTCAATGGATTCCATCAAACCAACTCTTGTGTAATCATCATCATCCGCAATTAATAAATGCATGTGAATCTACTCCTTAATCTTAAGGATGGGGTTGGAGATCCCCTATGTTTTCTTGTAACAAAAAATATAGCATGATTCCCGCCTGAACGGAAACGCTTTCTTTTAAATACTGAAAACGGCGCGAACCCTTTAGCCGCAATAGTGACTATAAGGTTCGCGCCGTCCGTACGATCAAAATGAAAGAAGCCCCCAGGTCTCAAATCCCAAGACCGGGGACTTTCGATCATTTCTTCGAAAGATGCAACTCGTAAAATTCTCTTTTACTTCATACTTGATTGATCGTGCGGTACGGTGACGGTAACCGCCGTGACGGTTATGTTGCCCGCCTTGTCGGTTGCCGTGTAAGTGATCGTGTAAACACGACCGGAGCCCTCGTCAGCTCGTTCTGCACGAACACTGTAAGCTTGGTCCAAGGTACCGAACTGGGCGTCCTGAATATCGTTCGGTTGATCTTCAGCGTCCGTTCCTTGATCCGGCTCATTGCTCGTAATCGAGGTCAGGACGATCGATTCGATTCCGGATGTGGCATCAACTCCGTTAACTTCAGCAGATACGAAAACGAGTTTATGATTCGGTGCCCAAAGTTCCGTCTTATCTAGCGCGACATTCAAGGTCGGCGCCGTCTTGTCGACTTGGATCGTAACCGCGTGCGCCTCTTCCACGTTGCCGATGTTGTCCACGCTCCAATAGACGAGCGTATGAATGCCGTCCTCTGTGATGTTTACAGTCGTTCCGGTCTGCTCGTCTCCCCCATTCAACGTGTAATAAGTCGCTGCGATCCCGGATCCGCTGTCGCTTGCCGACAGATTGACCGTTACATCATGATTGACCCAGCTTTGTGGAGCATCGTCTGTCGTTGTCGGCGCGATCGTGTCAACCACTTCGATGCCGACCGTCATTACCGCAGATCCTCCTCTTGCATCCGTAACCGAGAACGTCACGCTATAGCTTCCGACGGCTTTCGGGATCCAAGTGAATTGACCGGTTTGCGAATCGAGCGCAGCTCCATCCGGCAGCGTTTCCGAGCTGAACGTCAGTGAGTCGCCATCGTTATCAACCGCACTTACGGTAAAGGCTGCGCTGGTGCCTGCTTCAACTGTGAGATCCGGAACCGTGCCAAAGACCGGAATCGAATTCAGTGCCTCAAGCGCGTTCAGAAGCTGTGCGGCCGCAGCGTCGATGGCATCTTGTGTTGCTGCATCCGGGGCAAAGGCTTTGGCGTTTGTAAGAACAGCCTCAAGAGCCTGCCAGCTGGATTCGGAATAAAGCGCTGCGTCAAGCGCTTCAGCTTCTACCAGCAAGAGCGTAATAAAGGTATTGTCAATCCACTTCGCCGTATTGTTAATGACAGCCTGAATCTCTTCCGCGCTTAAGACGTGATTATAGACGCGGAATTCGTCGACCATGCCATTGTACAGAGGATCGGGCCACTGGCTCTTTCCGATGTAGTTCTTACTCGGTTTGAAATCGCTTGGCTTGATCGTGAAACCGCCGGCTGAGGCTTTCTGCTCGCCATTGACATACAACTTCGCCGTACCGTTCCCCAGCGTCACCGCCACATGAACCCATTGATTGGCGGGCAATTGCGAGGTTTGCACGATTTGTTCGCCGCCGTCGTTCTTGATCGCGAATCGCAACGTATTGTTGCCTGATCTCGGCGTAAGGAACATGTTTTGGTTAGTGTTGTTGCCAAAGTCAAAAATTCTCTGCCACTGGTTGCCGCCCTTCCAGTACACCCAGGTTGACAAGGTGATCTCATTGTAAGTGGACAGAACATGCGTTGAAGGCAAATAGGCATAACTATTGCCATTCAGATCGATCGCTTGCCCGATCTTGCCTTCCGTATAAACAGGGTTGCCACTGACGATCCCGTTAGTCGACCCATAGGAATTGTTCGTATCTCCTTCAAACGCATAGAGCGAGAGAGGAATGTGAACAAGCAGCCCTTCAGCCTGATCAAGTTCAGCAGCAAGCTGCACCTTATCGGCTCCCGGTTTTACTATCTCCGCTTCGATTCGCATCGCTTCCTTAAGGTACAGATAGTAGCTGCCCTTTGTGTAGTCTGCAGGCGAAGGCTTGTAAATATTAACCTTGAAGTCTACGGTTTGGCTAACCGTAAAGCTGCCGTTGCTGACCGCAATGGTTACAGGGTGACTTCCATAATCTGCTTGACCCGGGGTCCATGTGAATACGCCGCTTACTGCGTCAAATAGCGCACCTGCCGGCAAATTCGCAGCGCTGTAAACGAGGGATGCCCCTGCAGGGTCGGATGCAGGTACCTGATAGGTGAACAGCTGCCTCGCAGTCAGCCCCACAGTCGTATCAGGGGAGACAATCGGCTGCCCTTTTACGGTGATCTTGACGGTTCGAGAAGAAGACAATTCACCGGCTGTTGCGGTAAAGATTACGGAATATACGCCGCCTTGTTGTTTGCTTGGCGTCCAGTCGAAGGTTTGGGTATCCGCGTTGAAGGTTGCTCCCTCAGGCAGACCGCTGACCCCGTAAACGACGCCGGCATCTTCAGTCTCCGCTTGAACGGTGAATGTAAGTTTACTTTCCGCAATGACGGTTTTATTTCCTATGGGAGCAATCACCGGCATTCCCGAAATATACTGCAGTCCTTCCAACGCCGTGAGCAGATTGGCTGCTGCTGCATCTATCTGTTCCTGGGTTGCATTGGCATTGCTAGCTGCTGACATTGCAGCAGACACCGCCTGCTCGAGAGACTGCAAGCTTTCAGCCGTATAAACCTCAGCAGCAATAGCGGCAGCCGCCTCATCCAGCAAGTACGTGAGCAAGGTTTTGTCAATGCCTCTCTCAAGGAACTCGATTTCTTCAAAGTTCATGAAGCCGGTATGATCGTCATAGATGCGAATATAACGGTATGGCGTCGTCGTATCCGTGCTGATGCTGGAATACCATTTGTATTCGTTAACGCCTGTAATCTTATACAGGTCAACCCAACTCACTCCATCATTAGAGCCCTTAAAGATGGTATTGTTAGCACGGCCCAGTTGATCCCTCCTAGGGAGAAAGCGGAAGGTGTCAACCGATTTTTCATTGCCAGCGCCGGAATCTACGTCAATCCAGCTGATCCCCGATCTGGTGTGAGTAATCGTATTTGCATTTCCATCGAACGAATACCATCCATTCGCTGCTTCCGAGATATTATCATTACCCAAATATTTCTCGGAGGCTCTGACCATAGGAGGCTGTACCTGAACTTTCGACAGAATCGTCCTGAACGAAACAAGCAAGTTATTTGCCTCATAAATTTCGTTAATGAGCAGTTCCTCATTAAAACCGGGCTCAGCCATCTCCGCTTTTATTCGATCCAGCTCTTTGTGGAACAGGTAGAAGCTGACCTTTGTATAATCTGAAGCCGGGAGACTCTCGGCATCTGCCAATACGACTGCAAGAGAGTCAGCGTAAATCGAAGCCGCCTTGGACAGCGGTCCGAGGGTTCCATCTCCATAGACTGCCATTACTTTGTAGTGCAAGCTGCCATATTTCAGGCCTGTTTCCTGGAATGTATTCTCTCTCTTATTATCGAGAACCTTAGTCCAAGGGGAGCCGTCCACCGATTCTGTTGTACCCGGTTTAAATTCCGGTTCGGTTAAGCTGGCGGCTTCATCATTGGTGCGATACAGATTAAAGAAGGAAGCTTGTTTAGGTTTATTCCAATAAAGGGAAACTTGATCCTTCACTCTTACGATAAAAGGAGAAACGATGTCGCGTGACGTTTCCGTTACAGCTACCTCGCTGAATTGCGCTTGGTCTGCAGCCACAACGCCGCTATAGTACGCATACGGTAAAACGGTAATCATTTTCTTAACAAATTCCCAAGCTGCTCCATCCTTCGATACGAAAGCATTCACAACCTGCGAATCATGTTCGCGTACCAGTTTAAGGTACGGATAATCTGCTGCTTTGTATCCCGTGATCCCTGCATTCAATGGACTTACGACCTGATTGGACCATTGATGGCGGGAATCCCTTATACGGTTTTGCAAGACTAGATTGCCGTCTTGGTCTGCGCCAAAATAGATGTAGCGAGTATTGGAAGCAAGGATATCACGCAGCATGATTCCGCTTGCTTCTCCAGTTTGACTATCTATTTTCGCGCTAATTGTACTATTGCCGGCTACAACCTGGCTGACGAAATGCAAGGAGTCGTTAATGTCTCTCTTGTATATATTGTAATCGTCGCCTACTCCAAGACCTGTACCATTGGCAGACTCGATGGCGATCGAAGCGCCATTAAACGTCGCGCTGCCAGCCGTAGTGCCTATCCGATCATCCCGCCATACCGTGCCGACAGAACCCGATACCGGCGCCGTTAAATCAACCTTGGCGCGCCAGGAATCCCATCCTGCTCCGTTGCCGTTTACAGCAGCTACTTTGTAGTAATAAACTTTGCCGTTCTGCACAGCCGTATCTTTGTAATAATTGCCGGTTACACCTGATGCAATTGTTGAGTAAGTACCATTTTCCGTTTCCGAACGTTTAATCGTGTAGGATTGCCCGCCGGACGTCGTTTTCCACGAGACACCGACATATCCGTTGCCTGCAAGGGCATTCACAAAGTCAACGTGGCTCGGCTTCGGAGCAGTCAAGGTAGCGGATGTCAGCTTAAGCACCATTGCAGATTTGGGGGCAATAGACACTTTTCCGTCCACAACATCAACATTAGCTTTTGTGATCAGGTTGAATACCGTGCTTCCGCTATAATCGGCCGGCAATTCAACTTCGAAAGATTGTTCGTTGCCGTACTCGCTGCGGGTTGTATTGTACACGATGAAATAATTCCCGTATCTTGCCGTCAGCAATTCCGGATACCCGGAATACGGATTGTCGACTTCAAAATTATCGCGTACGACTTTGCCGACGCCCGGCTGATAAGCAATAGGCGAAACTTCTCCGGCCAGCGCTTGAGGAGCACCGCTTACATTCGTAGTTTGGTCAGACATGAAATCATTGTTCGTATTATCGTTCCTTATAAAGTAGTCTTCATATTGAGATTTGGAGTTTGTAGCGATTTGTACAATTTGGTCATAGTTGTCCTTCATGACACGAAGGCGCCCATTGCCCACAAGACCGCGATTGCGGAAAAATAAGGAGCCGAATATCGAAACATCGCCGTCTTTCACCGACAAGTACATGTTATCGATGTCTGCCCATGCAAACTGCTCATAATTGGCCGGATCAACGCCTAGTAGCGCAATTTGTTCCGGCGTATAATAATCGAAATCCGTTTGCGGCATGACAACGCCGGTCTTAACATTTCCTCCGAACCGTTGAAAGGTGGACCGCTGCGCTGTTACATAGTTGTAGGCTTCCGGCAACAAATAATTCGGAGAGCTTTCCGACACGTAAGCTCCGAAACCGAATTTGAACAATTGGTTATCCGCCATTTGCTGCTGCGCAAATCCGACCGCTTCCTTCGCATACTGCCAGTAAGCATCCCATTCCGATCCGATGTATCTTTGCTCGTTCTGAACCATCATCATTTCCAACGAGGCGTACAACATCGACATTCCCGAAACCGCTTTCGTTCCGTATGCCTCAAATCCCGGCATACTCTCATTTCGTTCGTCCAATACTTGCTCCGCTCTCATGGTCCGCTTCCCGTTATCATCAAGACTCGTATAACGGGTATACGAGCGGGCATGAATGCTTTTTAACGTCAACTTCAGAATTTCGTCATTCAGTGCTTCATCGCCTGCGTGATTTAATGTTTTAAAGTAGTACTCCGGCAAATAGTTGGCAGCTTCGCCGTAGTTGGCTACAAAAGTGTTTTCTCTTGTCAAACCGGCTTCGGTAATGCCTGTAAAATGCTCGCCGTACGGCTTGCGTCTTACAACTTTTCCATCCGAATCCAGCTTGCTTTTGGCAAGTCCTTTTCCGATAATATGCACATAATCATCCGTAAATCTCGCAGCACTATCGTGATAGAACAGAGAATGGTATACATCCAATTCTTCGCCGTTCGGACCTACAAGCACTTCTTCGCCCAGGAACGGACTTGCTCCCAAGGCTTCAAGCAGGATTTGATGGCTGCGATCCCTGCCTTCATAGAAACTCGACCCGATCATACGAAGCCCTTCGTGAGCTTCCCAAGTGCCTTCGTAAGTATAAAGTATCTGGTTATAGATATAGGACAGCCTGCTGCGGGAGAAATCGAAGTTCGCTTTCAGCACCCGTTCCCACGCTTCCCGGCGAGTCAATTCGCCGCCGTTCCAGTCCACCCCCGCAAGAGAGAACTCTCCCGCTGTTGTTCCTGTAACGATGGGTTGATCAAGGAATGTTGTAAACGCTGCGTCGCCATAGATGGCATCGTTTTTAATGAGGTTTTCAACGATGTACAACGCTTCGCCTAACGCGCCGTAGTAGCCGCCCCAGTCGCCTTGATGTCCGCCGCGCAGCACCATTCTTGTATTTCCGTAATAATCTTTCACGTGATTGTCAATAGATTTGAAAATACGCTGCAGCGCTGCTTTTTTCAGAGCTGGCGTATTGGCGGGCGACCAATCTTGCTGCAATGCCATCGTATAAAATTTCAAGTCATCAACATATCGCGTAATCCCTATTTTCGCTCCTGCGCTGGCATCGACGCTTGTTGACAAACTGTTAAATTTAGCGATTTGCCCCTGCCTGTACGCATTTATTTGGGCTTGCTTCTCCGCATCCGAAATGTCGGCTGCCAGAATAGTAGCCGGATCCTGCTTCAATTTCACGCCTTGCGTTTCACTGTCCACATTCAGATAAGCTTGCGTATGGGTATAGGCATTGTAATATCCTCTTGAGTTAGAATCCACTTTCCCCCATATGTTCAACGTTTTGATGGTGATTTCAACGGTTTCCTTGCCAACCGTCGACTCCAGCGGAAGCATGATCGTACCGTAGAAAAACCGGTTCGGCAACATCTGACCTTTATGAATGCCTTGATAATCGCTGTTTCCGGTAAAACCTACTTGCTCGCCATTAATATTAACCATGCTTAAATATCCCGATTCATCTCCCGAAAACTTCACGGTGAAATAGTTCTGAAGATAAGGATCAACCTTTACCGTAAACGTTAGATCCCCGCCTTGTCCTTCGACCGGGATACGCGGATTCGATACCCGAGCCGGCTCGCCCAACAAACCGGTTATGGCGCTTGTAAAATCGCCTGTAAAGTTGTGAGCGCTTTCAGATTCGATATTACCGAAAACAAGTTTATCCAAGTAACCGTTTTCATTATCTGCAGCGGATTCAGTACCAGCTGCTTGTGCCACCGAAGACTGCATAGGTACAGCTAATTGCAAAGTCAATGCTGCTGCAAGGCAAACACCCAAAACTCGTTTGGACATACGCTTGGTTTGCTTGAATATATCAGTCATAAAACGGTGCATCATTATTCTTCCTCCTTTTATCTTTAAAAACCGACACCAATCAAAAAGTACTTTGATCGGCGCCGGCGATGCTGCTAATCTGTAGAATTACTTGCCGCCTGCGTCGAGATAAGCTTGAACTTGCTTCAGCAATTCGGCCCGGATGGTATCCAGTCCAAGCGAGCGAAGCTCTTTGTTCCATTTAACCGCGTTTTCTTTCCATTTCGAATCCACGCCTGCCATTACAAGCGTTTTATATTCGTCGTATTTCGGCTGTACTTTCGCAATTTCGGTTTTAACCGATTCGCTGTTAAACGTAAAGCCGCGGAGTGCGAGCGGATAGTACGAGGATTCTTTGGATAGATAATCCATATACTTCAACGTTTCTGCATCGTTATCTCCGTTCACGCGGGACAGCCCCAGATTCCATGTCATTTCATACCCCGGGAATCTGTAGTTCTTTGTGTTCGCCGTTTCTCTATACTTGCCGTCGCCGTCTTTCGTCCAGTGCTCGCCTTCAATGCCGAGCTCAAACAGATCATGGTTTTCCGGATTGGTGAAGAGCCAATCGAGATACTTCATAGTGCGGTCAATATTTTTGGATGTTTTCGGTATGACAAGGAAGTTCCAGGCTTTAAACGCCGTTCCGACTGCGCCCTCTTCCATATTGCGGAGCCCGTCATGGTAGACGAAAATTTCCCAATCCCAATTCGGATCCGCCTGCTTTAAATCGAATCTTTCTTTGGCGACTATGGTGAGTTCTTTTTCTACCGCTCCTGCTCTTTGACCGGCAGCTGTTGTTGCCGTCGCCAAGACGTCTTTTGGAAGGAATTGTCTGATATCTACACGTTTGTCCAGATGAGAATAGAAGAAATCCGGAGTATTGTACGGAGCCGGGAAATTGGCGTAATCCGAGTCCGGATCACCGATCGTCGTGGCGCCTAGCACTTGTTTCCCGTCCGCGGACAGGACGATATTGAACTGCGCGCCCGTTCCGCCGATGTCGTACGGGTACGCACGGTAAGTGGTCTGTTTGTCCGTTAAGTTGGTGAACATCCGATATAAAGTATCTCGTCCGCTTGCCAACGGGATCATATCCGGATTGTTTTCCTTCACTTTCTGAAGATAAACCTTCAGATCGTCAAAGCTTTGAATTGGATTTAAACCGTATTTCTCGCGAAGATCTTTACGGATCAGGACTGTCTCGGCGTCATATAACGCATTCGTGACGGGAATCGCATAAATATGTCCGTTGATCTTGTTGCTTTCCAGGAATTCAGGAGAGAAAGCCGCCTTCAGACCTGGGTACTCATCGTTATTAAAGTATTTGTCCAGCTCAAAATAATAGTCTTTGCTAATATTTTGATTCATGCTCCACCAGGGGGCGTCGAAAGCAAGGTCGAACTCTTCACCTGCCGTCAACATCAGATTCAATTTGTTCTGATATTCAGCAGCCAACTCGAACTTCATATCCAGTTTGGTGTTGAGCGTGTCTTTGGTCCGATTCTCGAACTCGGCAAGCACCTTGTCCATATCGACCGGCTTATCTCCGAAGAGAACCACTTTCAACGTAGCCGGATCCAGCGGTTTGCTGCTGTCTTCAGACGGAGCCGCACTGCTGGCGGAACTGCTGGCGGCGCTGTTCGAAGCGTTATTGGCCTCGTTGTTTTTGCTGCACGCCGCGATCAGGGTGACCATCAGGGCTGCAACCAGGAGCAGGGTCAAGCTTTTGAGTTTACCTTTCATTTCTGTTTTTCCTCCCTTTATTTGAAAGCATTCTATATGCTAAACCGCCGGTTTCGGCGGAATCAGCCAATCATTACCCTTTGACGGAACCGACAATCAATCCCTTGACAAAATACTTTTGCAGGAATGGATACAGAAGAACGATCGGCCCAATCGTGACCACGGTCGTTGACAGACGAGTGGTGAAGGTCGGTACTTCGAAGGCGCTTGAGCCCATTTGCGATTGCAGCTCTCTGGCAAATTGGATGCTGCTCAAGATCCGTTGAATTAAGAATTGAAGCGGGTACTTGCTTTCATCGGAGATGTACAGCAACGCTTCGAACCACTTGTTCCAAAATCCGATCCCATAGAAGAGACCGACGGTGGCGAGAGCCGGCAGAGAAATGGGCAGAATAATTTTGAAAAAAATACGAATATCGTCGGCGCCGTCTATTTTCGCCGATTCCGCGAGCGACTCGTCAATCGACTTGAAAAAGTTACGTATCAGGAACATGTTCCACGGGCTGAGCAACGCAGGGATGATCAGCACCCAGATCGTATCCTTCATGTCTAAATACTTGGATATCAGCAAATAATTGGCGACCAGTCCGCCATTGAACAGGATCGTAAAATAGACGTAGAAGTTGATCCAATTCCGGTATCTGAGCGCCCTTACGGATAGCGGGTAAGCAAGCGCGCAGGTCACCAGCATGGCCAGAAACGTGCCGACGACGGTTGTGAAAATGGTCACGCCGTAGGCTCTGTAAATGGTCGGATCATTGAAGATGAGCTTATAAGCAGTCAGCGAAAAATCGCGGGGATACAGCTGAAAACCGTACTTGACAATCGAAGCTTCTGTCCTGAGCGAGTTGATAATGACCGTAAGGAACGGGATCAAACAATAAAGCGCGAACAAGGTCAATAGGAAGTAGAAGGCCGCTTTTAAGACGCGATCGCCGAAGCTTTCCTTGATCATGTTGCACCGCCTTTCATCATGAGTATTAGAAGAGCGCCGAATCAGGGCTATACTTGCGGGTTAGTTGATTCATGACAACGACAACGATAAATCCGACGAGCGATTGGAAGAAGCCCACCGCCGACGCCATGCCAATGTCGCCTAATTCTATCAAGGCGCGGTATACGTAAGTGTCAATTACGTCCGTTGTCGGATAAAGAATGGGGTTTTTACCGACGATCGCGTAAATCATCCCGAAATCGCCGTAGAAAATGCCGCCAAGACCAAGCAGCGTAAGCAGGATAACGGTTGGCTTCAGGAGCGGCAGCGTGATTTGCCGAATTTTTTGCCACCTGCTGGCTCCGTCCATGGAAGCCGCTTCATAGATTTCCGGATTGATGGAGACGATGGCGGCCAGATACACGATCGAGCCGAAGCCTGCTGCCTGCCAAATTTTGAGCATTACCAGTATGAACGGCCATAAGTAAGGCTTCGAATAAAACGCGATCGGGTCGATACCAAGAAATCCAAGAAGCTGGTTTGTGAATCCTGTATCGCCATTAAGGAGCACCGCGACGAACACCGCGACGACCGTCCACGAGATGAAGTTGGGCAGGATAACGACAGATTGACTGATCCGTTTGAACCACTTGCCTCCGAGCTCCGACAGCATGACCGCTATTCCGACGGAAGCGATGGTTCCGGACACGATGAACAATAGGTTGAGGTAAACCGTATTCCAGATGACCTCAAGCGTTTCGCTAGACTGGATAAAAAACTCGAAATTTTTGAACCCGACGAACTCGCTTCCCGTTATGCCCTTAATAGCGCTGAAATCTTGGAATGCGAGCACAATTCCACCCATGGGCAAATAAGAGAATACGAAGATGAGAAGAATGCCGGGAATGGTCAAGAGATACAGCTTGCCATTTTTGTAGATCTCCTGCAGGAAAGAGGCCTTTTTCCGTCCGGATGACGTTGGAACGGATGGTGACGGTATGGCGGTTGCGCCTTTCATGAGGGTGACCTCCTTTTCATTTGTTTGTTGTGTCAACTTTATCATGGTATCAAACAGGCTTAAATGAAGCTTTTTAAGCTTAAATAGCAGTTTTTTATAAATAAAATCCAATGAAAACGACAAAAATATAGCGCATGCTAGTGCATGCGCCCAATTTCTAAAAAAGTATTCGATTCATGACGGTTATGTTCCTCCGTTATCCAAATAAGCCTGTACCTGACGAATCAGCTCTGCCCGAATGTTATCGAGACCGAGCGCGCGAAGCTTATTGTTCGTTTTCGCCGCAGTGTCTCGCCAATCGGGGTCCAGACCGCTCTTGAACATCTGAACCATTGGCTGCGCAGCCGCTTGTACCCTTACGACTTCCGTTTTCACCGGAGCCGGGTTAAAGACAAAGCCGGAAAGAGGCAATCTGTAATACGTATCCGGATCGCTCGTATAACGGAGCAGCTCTAAATTCATCGGATCGTTGTCGGCATTGATTCGGGACATGACGGGATTCCAGGTCAATTCATAAGACGGAAAGTGATAATTGATCGATTGGGTTGTGGTTCGGTAAGTATTCTTTGTGCCCTTCTTCCAATGTCGGCCTTCGATGCCGAGCTCGAACAGGTCATGATTCTCCTGACTGCCGAACAACCAATCCAAAAATTTCATCGTTTGCTCCACATGTTTCGAGGTAACGGGAATGGCCAAATTGTTCCATGCTTTATAATCCGTGCCGATGCAGCCCTTTTCCATATTACGGGTACAATCGGAATACACGAAGGCTTCGAGCTCGGCTCCCGGAAGGGTCGATTTCAACATTTGTTCGGCTATGTTCCATCCGGAAATGGTGCTTTCGTTGGCGGCTGTTTTTCCGTTCACGAACAACACAAAAGGATTTCTCTCATTTAGAACGTCTTTCTGGACATATTTGTTCCACTCCACATAGCGATCAAGCGATCCATAAAAATAATCAGGATCGTTCAATGGCGCAGGGAATCCGGCGTATTCCGTGACGGGATCGCCGTAGGTCATCGCGGCAAGCACCTTTTTACCGTCTTTGGACAACACGACTTGGAAATCGATGCCGGTGCCTGACAGCGAAAAAGTGCCTGCACGAAAATGATTCTGTTTATCTTCCCGTTGAAACATACGGAAAAATCCGCGATCCCCCTTAAGTGCAAAGGGGACCATGTCCGGTCTATTTCGCCGAACCGCTTCCAAATAGGCCTGAAGATCTTCATAGCTTTCGATCGGCTCCAAGCCGAACTGCTCCCGAAGATCCTTGCGAATAAAAACGACTTCAATGTCGCGGAAAAACTGGGTGAGCGGAATGGCGTACAGATGACCGCCTATTTTATTGTTTTCCAAATAATCGGGGGGAAACGCTTTTTTTAAGCCCGGATACGCATCATTGTTGAAATAGGAATCCAGCTCCCAGTAGAATCCTTGACTGACGTTTTGTTCAAGATTCATCCAGGAAGCATCGAATACCGCGTCGACTACTTCTCCTGCCGCCAGTGTCAGCTTAATCTTCTGCTTGTACTCTTCCGGAGCGTTCCAGTCGATGTCGATCCTAACATTCAGGGAATCCTTCGTCTTCTTCTCGAACTCCTGAAGCACATCATCCATGTCGATCGGCTTGTCGCCGAAAAACATGAATTTCAAAGCAACGGGGTCGGAGTGCTGTGCGCTTTCCTGATCCGTGTCGCTTGAAGTCAGTAAAGAGAAGCCACAGGAAGAAACGGCAAGCGAAAGCATGATCAGCAGCAGAGACAAGGCCGAACTCTTTCCCTTCACAATGCGGAACCTCCCCCATGCCAGATCAGAAAGCGTTTTAATGATCATGTCAGATTTACTTTATCATGTCGAATCGTAGCTATCATGTCAATTTTTTAAGAACAAACCGCAGTTTTTTAAGGTTCCCTTATTAACTTCATTTCCTTATCCCACTCTTGATCCGCTTCCTTCAACACCTCTTCAAGGCTGGCTTTTCCCGCCAGCCAGTCCTGAATTGACTTATAGAACCACTCGAGAAACCGGCGAGGCGGATATTCGTTCTCCCCCCAGAAGCCGTTCATATGCCTCGAAAGACCTATTTCGGGGTCATTCATCACCCGGAGCAGCTCCTGCATAGCTTCCGGCGCCGGATAGGTCATGGCTTCTCTTGTGGATGGAATGCCGTTAACTGCCTTCAAATATTTCGGGTATTCCTCCTCGCTGAAGAAAAAATGCAGAAATTGCTTGATGATTTTCAGCTTCTCGGGATCTTGGGCAGCCTCGGCGGAAATAGACCACCCGCTTGGAGTCGGAGCTCCAGCCAGATTAATTTTGCCGTTCTTGTCCGGCAACGCGAAAAAGCCAAGCTCGAAGTCCGGATCGATTGCCAGAATCTGATTGAACATCCACGGTCCCGAAAACAGCATGGCCGCCTGGCCCGAAGCAAGGACCGAAGCCGTCTGGTAATCGGTCGTCGTCAAATAGTCGGGCGCCACATACCCATTGTCCCATAGGGTCTTCAAGCTTCGAAACGCCGTCTTCGGACCGGGATCGGTCCAACTGACATCCCCATTCGTCCGCTGGGAGTTCCAATCCGGGTTCTGTATCAGAACATCGTCGATCAGAAATTTGTTGACCCAAAATCCCATGTGCCAATAGTCTTTCCCTCCGACGACAAGGGGGGGAACGCCCAGACGTTTGATCTGCTCGCAGATTTCAAGAAATTCGTCGAACGTTTTGGGATTGCCCTCAATGCCTGCCGCCCGGAACAGCTGCTTGTTATAAATGATGCCTTGCGGCGCGGGAAGATCTAAAGGGGCATTAAAGACTTTGCCGTTCACTTCGGGTACCGAACGAAACAAAGCGGCAAGATCGTCGGGAAGCTCCGCAACCAAGCCGGCACCCGCAAACTCTTGCGTCCATAGCATTTCCATCACATCCGGAAACTCGCCGACAGAGTCCTTCATTCTCAGAAAATCCGCACCGTACAACGTCGTCTCGTTGATTTCATGAATCGCGATATTCGGGTGCGATTTCTCGAAATCGGCGATGACCGTCGCGATTCCCTGCTTGTGCGCCATATCCCCGCTAACATAAGTGATCGAAAAAGACAGTTGTTCCTCGTTATTAGCGGCCAAGCTGGCTTCGGATTGGTCCGCACCTCCCACCGTGCAACCGGCGAGCAAGGAGCAAACAATGACTGGCACCATCATACCCGAAATCCATTTCCCTTTCATGAATTCACTGTCCCTTCACCGATTGTTTGTACTCCATCGGCAGTTTGCCGTACATCTTTTTGAACATATCGCTGAAGTGCCTTGCATTGTTGTAGCCGACCCGATCCGCGATTTCATAGACCATCATCTCGGTTTGCAGGAGCAGGCGGTGCGCATGCTTCATACGGATTTCCGTCAAATACGATTTGAAATTTACCCCGGCATGTTTCTTGAAAAAGCTGCTGAAATAATAAGGATTCATGTAAACGAGCGCGGAAATCGATTCGAGCGTTATATTGTCCGCATAATGCTCTTCGATGTAATTTTTCACTTGGATCAGCTGCAACAGCTCTTTGTTGCCGAGTGTCTCTTCCACCAGACGGCGGATTTCCGAGAATAGGGCCATTACCTTTTCCTGAAGCTGGTTGAATGATTGACTTGCGTTCAATTGCTCCAGTAGATCGTGATCGCCCGCGCCTGTTGCAGGGGTCGGGATACCGAACGTCTTCAATTCCTGCTGCAGAAAGGCAAGCGTGGTATAAACGGACGACACCACCGAGTCCTTATTGTCCCCCGCAATCGTTCTATTGGTTTTCAGGATTTCCGTCATGAGCTGCCGGGAGTCGTCAGATGAAGACGAGGTTAGGGCGCGAATGAGCTTATGCTGAAGCTCGGCCAGTTTAGGCTTCGCCTCCGGATCCCCTTTCGTATTGCGATGCGCAATAACCCGGTTCTTTCCTGCAAAATAGGTCGCATCGAGAGCTTCCGCAGCGACTTGCGCCGATTTATCTGCATCCTTCAACCGCTCGACCGATATTCCGACCCCGATCGAAATGCTCAATTTCAGAAAGGCGTTGATTTTCTGATGAATGTCTTCCGCAAAGGCAAGCGGCTCCTCAAGACTGTCATGCTGAAGCAATACACCATGGGCCTCTCCCTTGCGGAAATAAAATCCCCTGCCGGTCTGCGTTACAGTTTCGACCATCACGTTGGTTACCGCGAAATCGATTAAATTGCGCTCCTGATCTCGCCATCGGTTCGTTCCGTCCAAGAGGTTATCCAGTTCGGCAAGGCAGACTGTCACGTAGCCATTATTCGTAACGGCCCCAAGCTCTTGGAGCATGTCCGCAGCGACCTTATCCCCATCCGTCAAACGGTTCAGCAACGCTTCGATCGTCTCGTTGCGTTTTTTCCGTTCGAAGTGGACCGCGATTTCTTTATTCCGCACGCCTTCCGTCGCTTCGCCAATCAATCGGATAACCTTGCGCATGACCTGCTCCAACTGTTCTTTGTCGATCGGCTTGACCAAATAATCCACGGCTCCGTATTTCACCGCGTCCTGTGCATAAGAAAATTCCTGGTAAGCGCTTATAAAGACAACTTTGATTTTCTTGCCGGATTCATGGATTTCCTTGATGATATCAATCCCGGTACATCCGGGCATACTGATGTCGCTGATGATCAAATCAGGACTCAAAGCGGCCGTCATCTCCCGCAGTTCGTTGCCATCGTAGGCTTCTCCCACGATTTCCATACCGAGCTCTTGCCAGGGCAGCAGTTTCCGGAGACCTTGCAAAATAACCGGCTCGTCATCCGCGAGAAGTATCCGTATCATCCCCATCGTGCGCTTCCTCCTTTCTTAGCGGAAAGAACATCCGGACGGAAGTTCCAATATTCGGCATGCTTTCGACAACCAGCCCAAACGATTCCCCGCAAGCGTTCCGAAGCCGTTCATGGACATTTTTCACGCCGATGCTTTTGCCGGATGCTCCTTCGCCTTCCTCTAACTGACGATTCAACCGGATAACGGTCTCTGCGTCCATTCCGACGCCGTTATCGTATACCGTCACCGCCATCCGGTCCTCCCCTTCTTTGTTCACGGTTACCATGATGGTGCCTCCTCTTCCACCCCTCGGACGAACCCCGTGGATAACCGCATTTTCCACAAGCGGCTGGATGGTAAGCTTCAGGATCTGAGAATCGAGCAAGCTCTCGTCTTGAACATCGATCTGCAGTTCGATCCGTTTATCAAATCGGACCTCGATCAGATGAAAATAATCGCGCAAGTGCTTCAGCTCCCGGCGGATGGTTACCCACTCCTCGCCGTAGTCGATCACATATTTGAGTTGATTGGAAAGCGAATGAATCATATCGGCTACTTCACTGTCATCGTTGTGAACAGCCCTCATGCGGATGACTTCAAGCGTATTGTACAAATAGTGCGGACGGATCTGGCTTTTCAATGCGTTAAGCTCCGTCTGCTTTCGTTTGATCTCGGACTGCTTTCGTCCGATCTCCGCGACATAGGCATCATTGATGAACGCCTGCAACCGCTCGATCATGCGATTGAACCCATTGGCAAGCCGTCCCAATTCATCTTTGCGTTTGACGGCGGCACCCGTTTCCAAATGTCCGGACTCCACCCGAAGCATCAGCCGCTTAATATCAAGAATCGGCCGGGTAAACATACGGGAAAACAGCGTTCCCAATACGATAAGGGCAAACAAGCATACGACAGCCACAAAGGCCACATTGTTTTGAACCATGGCCACAGACGCATACAGATCCGATTTGGATACCAAGCCGACAATCTGCCCGCCCATGAACGGAACAGGTTCAGAGTACACCAGCGTTTTCCCGCTGCCTCTCACGGCCGGCTCATCAAACCGTTTGCCCAGCTTGTCACTCTGGTTTGAGAACAGAATATATCCCTTCGCGTCCACCACATGAACCGCGTCATGGCTGCCAAGCTTTACCTGTCTGAACAACTGCGCAAATACGTCCAGTTCGATATCGAAATACAAAGTTCCCAGAACGTTAGAGGTCGCACTCACCCTTTTTGACATGTCGATCAAGCTGCGGCCGAACGTCATCACCTGACGGGTGGAATTGTAGTACGTTTCGAGATGCGGCGGAAAAACCGCCAATTTCTTGGGCTGCATCTCGAGAGTATAAGCCCAGTTGACAGGCGGATACGATTCGTCGGTATTGAGAGCCTTCGTTACCCGGGATTGATAAAAGACAGCCTGATCGGAAGACCGGACAAAAAAGGCATTTTGGATATAGGCGTCGCTGAAGAGAATCGATCTTAGAAAATCGTCGATCTTCGTTTGATTCAGTTGGCCAAGCTCGTCGATTTCCTGTTGAATGGTCCGGTAATTTTGTTCGTTTATTCTTTCTGTACGATAATACATTTTTTTGGATATTTCATTGTAGTTAAAGAAAATACTATCGACATTTTTACTTAGATAGAGCATCGTCTGTTTAAAGTTGTTTTCGGTATGACGTTCAAATTGACCCGTCAATTGGTTCACAGACATCGTGCTGAGCACCAGCGTAGGGACCAGTCCGACAATGAGGAAGGCAAGAGCAAATTTGAAAAATATACTGTGCCTGATGTTCAGCCAAAAAGACATGTTGTCCTCTCCTGACTGTGCGGCTTGCACTAGAAGTCAAAGATATTATAGCTTCTCTTCCCTCTAAGGGGACATGTTCTTATTATAGCTATGATAGCAGTTTTTTAAGATTAGGTGGATGTATTGAAAAAAGAAGCCGACGCGAAGCGGCCCATTGCATTAGGGTCACTTCGCGTCGGCTGTCTGCTGCGGGCGTTTCCCGCTGCGTAAGACTATCCCGTTAGGTTACTATTTCGAAGCCAGGAATACGTCGATTTGTTTTTGCATCTCTTCCTGAATTGTCTTGGCGACACCGGAAGCTTCGCTCTTGTATTTCTCGAACGTGGTTTCCGGATCGACGACACCGTTGCCTAGTGCATTCATATATTTGTCGCGAATCGAATTGAACTGGGCGATTTCGTTGGCAACCGGCGCTGAGTCGAACGTGAATCCTGTGAGAATATCCGGCGTAAAATTGTCGGCGACGCCCGTGAATTTGTTCAGAGCAATCGTCTCGTCGCCGAGAGCTTCGTCGAACCGGTCATTTTGCGGGTTCCAAATCCATGCAAACGGGAACCAAGGATAACCGTCGTTCAGCTTTTTGTATTTGTCGTCGCCGACCGGCTCCCAGTTTTGTCCTTTGATGCCGTAGGCAAGAAGGTCGTAGTTATCTTTCTGGCTCGCCCAATCGAGGAATTGGATCGCGCGCTCTTTGTTTTTGCTGACGCTCGTCAGAGCCAGGAAGTTCCATACCTTGAAGTCGGTGACGTTCGCGCCTTTTTCCGTGCTAAAGAACGTGACCGCCTCGACTTCCCCGCCGACGCTTTGCTTGACGGCCGATTGGATATCGGACAGAACCCCGAAATCGTTCGTGTCCATGATGGCGATTTTGCCTGCTTTGTACAGCTCGCGGTAATCCTTAACGGAAAGAACGTCTTGGTACATCAATTTGTCCGTGTACAGCTTCCGCGCGTCTGTAAACCAGCTCCAGAACGTCGGATCTTTCTCGTCGAACATGTTGTACACTTTACCGTCGTTGTTTTTGTGATAAAGCACTCCGTCAGTGCCGAGCTGAGTGTCTTTGATCGTCGTTTTGTAGTCGAACACTTTACGGAACTGCGCCCAAGACATCCCGGCGTCTTTGGCGATAAGCGGTGTGACTTCCGGTTTCTTTTCTTTGACTAGATAAGCGAATTTAATCAGGTCTTCGTATGATTTGATCTCGGGGACGCTGAGTTCCTCGCGGATGTCCTTGCGCACGTAGTACACGCGGCCTTGATAGAAGGAGTTGCCGAGCGGAACCGCCATGATCTTGCCGCTAAACTTGTTTGCGTTCATCATCTGTTCTGAGCGGGTGCCGATAATGTTCGAACCGTATTGCTTCAACAAATCGTCAAGCGGCTCGTAATAGCCGGCGGCGATCATTTGGGACATATGCAGCCAAGGTGCGTCGAAGATGAGGTCGACGTCTTCGCCGGAAGACAACGTCACTTGCGTTTTTTGCGCGAGGTCGGCCCAAGGAATGAAGACGACGTCGAGCTTTACGTTGAGCGTATCGGCCATGCTTTTCTCGGCTTCCGCTACGACGGCATCGAAGTCTTTCGGACGGTCGCCCGGAATCATGATTTTAAGCTTTACCGGGTCCAGCTTTTCAGGTGTTGCGCTTGCCGAAGCCGACGGTGATGAGGAACCGGATGCGGAAGGCGAGCTGCTTGTATTGTTCCCGTTGTCGTTATTGCCGCAAGCGGCAAGTATGACCATCAGCAGGCATAGCGAGAGCACGATGGAAAGCGTCTTTTTCATTTTTTACTTCCTCCCTTTTTTGTACTTCCTATTTTAACTCCCCGGCGGGTTGCCGGGAAACTTGTTAACCTTTTACAGCTCCTATCGTCAAGCCTTGGACGAAATAGCGCTGGACGAAGGGATACACGAGCACGATCGGACCGATGGTCAAGCAAACCGTCGCCAGCTGCACGACATTTGCCGGTACGGATACGTTGTAGGAACCGCTGGCTCCGGAAACGTAAGACGATACGTTGATATTGGATATCAGCTGCCGGATCATGATTTGCAGCGGATGCAGCTTGTGATCGTCGATGAACAGAAGAGACAGCCACCAGTCGTTCCAGTAATGGAGCGCGTAGAACAAGCTGATCGTGGCCATTACCGGCGTGGAAATCGGCAGAATAATCGTCCAGAAAATTCGGAATTCCCTCGCGCCGTCTATGGTGGCGGATTCGTTTAGTTCAAACGGCAGCTGCCTGAAGAACGATACGAAGATAAACGCGTAGAACGGATTGAGCACATACGGCAGAATTAACGCCCACAGCGAGTCCTTCAGGTCCAGCCAATTAACCACCAGAATATAGAAACCGACCAATCCGCTGCCAAAAATCATCGTAAAGTACGTGAAGAAGGCCATGATGTTACGGTATTTGACCTTTCGGTTCGCAAGCACGTAGGCGAAGCTGGCCGTAATCAGGACGGCAATCAAGGTCCCGAGTCCGGTAACCGCGACAGTCACCAAATAGCTGTTCGCGATTTGGTCTCCTTGCAGAAGGAATCGGTACGCTTCAAGGCTGAACTCGCTTGGCCAAAGCTGATACCCGTTCTTGACGAAGCTGCTCTCCGTGGCGAACGAATCGATCAATACGAGCCAGAATGGAAGCAGGCAGGCCAGGGTAAAGACCGTGACGACCGCGTAGACGAACAGATTGAATCCTTTTCCCCTCATTTTCCGCGCCCCCCTGTCAGAACAGTTTGCTTTCGTTGTCGATTTTGCGTACGAGGCCGTTGAACAAGACGATACAGACAAGCCCCATGACCGATTGGTAGAACACGACGGCAGCCGCCATGCTGAAGTTGCCCATTTGACGAAGCGCCCGGAAAGAATACGTGTCGATGACGTCGGTCGTCGGGAACAAGACGCCGTTATCGCCGATAATGCCATAGATCATCCCGAAGTCTCCATAAAAAATGCGGCCGATTCCAAGCAGCGTGAGCATGATGATGACCGGACGAATAAGCGGAATCGTGATGCGCATGATTTGTTGGAACCGGGTTGCGCCGTCGATTTCGGCAGCTTCATAATACTCTTTGGATATCCCGGTCATGGCGGCCAGGAAAATGACCGAATAATACCCCGCGAATTTCCAAACGTAGATCACGGTCAGGATAATGGGCCATACCCAAGGCGTCTGATACCAACCGACTGCCTCTTTGCCGAAACTCGTCAGGAATTTGTTGAGCAGGCCGTCCTCCACATTGAGAAACGCGAACGCCATCAAGCTGACGACAAGCCAAGAGATGAAATAAGGAAGAAAAATGAGCGATTGAGCCAGCTTCTTGAAAAACGCTTTGCGGATCTCGTTTAGCAGAACCGCGATGAAAGCGGAGAAGGCCAGTCCGACGATCAGAAAAAGCCCGTTCAAGTACAACGTGTTGATCGTCACTTTGAACCATTCTTGACCTCCGAAAAAAAATTCAAAATTGTTCCAACCAATCCATTTGCTGCCCCATATTCCGTCCGCCAAACGATATTGTTTGAAGGCAAGAAGATGCCCCTGCATGGGCAAATAGGCGAAGATGATCAGAAATGACAATCCGGGGACGGCCAAGAGATAGAGATCGATGTTCTTACGAATTTCCCGAAAGAATCCCATGTTGTAAGTCCTCCTAACCAAAAATCAGATCTTTCGTTAAATCGATCGGTCGTGAAGCGTTTGCTCGTTCGCCGTGATTTCATCGTATCTCGATAACCGCCGGGGGGTAAAGTCAACGTTTCGCCGATCCGGTACTGAAACGGGCTTTTTCCGGGAGCCATCCTCAAAAAGCCGCAAACAGGACTTCAAGCCGTATTCAGTACTTTCTGAGTCATGCAAGATTCGGTACAATATCTTTAGAGACAAAGAAAAAACTCCAGGGGGCGGAACCGGATGAAAGCGTTCTATCACTCGAAACATACCCGCCATCTGCTGCTTGTCGTCATTACGGCCGTTGCCGTCGTGTTTATCTTTTCGCTTCTCCTGTCTAGGGAATACGCCAAGGAAGCGATGAACGACGTCAAAACGGTCGCCAACTCCAAAATGACGCACATTTATCAAAATACCCAATTCATTCTTGATCATTTGCGCAGTTATGGCATGAGTATTTATCAGGACGAAAACATCAAAACATGGATGGTAGCAGACGAGAACGACGTGTTGGATGATTATTCAGCCTACTTGACGATGCGCAGTTACCAGTCGCTCCAACAACCGTTCATTTCCAATATTTATTTGATCAACACCAAAGCCCGGCGCGCCCTGGACGCGAATTTCGGATCGGTCAACCTGAACGAGTTCAAAGATCAGGACATTTTGAGATCGCTTGGCCAATCGACGCCCAATTATGCTTCTTTCGGCTCGCACAAGCACGACGGGATCACTTACGTTTCGTGGATCATTCCGGAATGGGGCGCTAAGGGAAGTTTTTTGGTCGTTCTGTTCGACAATCGGGAACTGGAGAAGTTTCTTTTCCAAAACGACAACGCAGCAGGCTTTTCCATTCAAATCGTAGACCAAAATAACAGGCTGATGCTTGGAAACCGCGAAGGCTTCGAAGGACTGGAGCAAGTACAGGAGTGGAACAACGCCTCCGGATTCCGACAAGCCGATTTCGTTTCCGGAGGAAAGAGGCAGCGAATAACCGCAGCAGATCTGGATCTGGATTTGTATCGCTGGACACTCTATTTCGGGACGGACCCAAAAGAATTGACACAAAATATCGGGGCATTCCAACGAAAAATTACGCTTGCCTGCTTTTTGTTGGTCGCCGTGCTGCTCGGCATTATCGTATGGGGATGGATTCGGACGTTAAGCCCGTTCCGCAGACTCGCACGCGAATTTCAGGGCAAGCTGGGTCCGCAATCGGGTGCTTCTCCAAGAGAAGAGGATGACATTATCCGCAGCGGCCTTCATTATTTGCTCGACTCCGTCCAACAGATGAACACATCCCTGCGCAATTACAAGGATCTTGCCAAAGAAGAATATTTGCGGCAATGGATCCTGCAAGGGTCGGATGCGAATATTCGTGCCCCGTTATCGGAAATAAGCGAACTTCCGACGATGGAACAAATTCGGATGGCCATTATCCGGATCGAATCGTACAAAAGCTTCGCGGAACAATACAACTATCGTTCGAGGAAACTGATCAAGTACGCCATGGGCAACATCGCCTCGGAGGTGGCGAAGAACCAAGGCTTCAAATCGGAAGCTGTCGATATGGACGGCGACCGGTTGGTCATACTTTTCGCTCCGAACCTGGCTGAGGGAGACGATACGTATGCGGAGGCCATGCTAATGATCGTGCAGGAGCAGCTATCGAAATGGCTTCACGTCCCTACAGCAGTCGCCGTAAGCGGACGGATAACGGCTCCCGTTAATTTGAGAAAAACGTATGATGAAACTTACGACCTCTCCCTGCTCAAATTTTTGACTGGCGAGGCGAAAGTGTTCCGGGATTCGGATTTGGAGGAGTCGTTCCAATCCCAAAGGTCGCTGCCGGACGATAATCTGCTTAACGAGCTGATCCGCGCCGTCAAACAATCCGATCACGAACGGATGAAGGTTCAGCTGTCGCAGCTAATGGACGGGTTAAAAGCTCTTCCGTTGGAGGATTTGCATTTCCAGTTAAAAATGATTGTATACACCCTGTTTAAGTCGTTCAGCAAAGTTATTCAGTTACAAGAAACCGCAGGTACCGACACGCTGCTGAACCGGTTCTCTTCTTTGTCGGAAGTATCGTCGTGGCTGGAAGACAAGCTGTCCAGCGTCATGAACGACCAGAAGGCGAAGCCGGCCGGGAGCCGGAAAGACGAAATCGCACAGGAAATCATCGATTTCATCCAGAATCATCTGCAGGACCCGATGCTTACCCTCGATACGATCAGCGACCATCTCGGCCTGTCTTCAAGCTATATCCGCCACGTGTTCAAGGAAGTCTACGAGATCACGCTCGCCGACTACGTTCTGCAGGAACGAGTCGATAAGGTGAAGAAACTTCTCGCGACGACCGACCATACAATCGCCGATATCGCTGAGATGGCGGGCTTTCAAACGAAAAGCCACTTCTACAATGTTTTTAAAAAGTCAGTAGGCGTTACTCCGGTACAATACCGGAATTCGGAAAAGGCCGGGATAGCATAGTTAAAAACCTCCAAACCACTATGAACGTGGGACTGGAGGTTGTTTCTAATCCTTATAATCGGTGCCTCTATTGATCAAAACCCCGTTTTCGGTATTTCGTTCGGGCAATCCCCGCAAGGTCGTACCTCTCCGATGCGAATATCATACATCCGTTCATGGGTCTGCTTCATTGCTTCAATAAACGGATGATAAGGCTGTTGACACACATCGACGACCCCGATTTGATAATTCTCTCCATCGAAACGTCCCAACACCGGTTGATCGTTCAACTGAAAATAATGTACGCCAATCAACCCCGGTATGGAAGCCGCCTGCTCGACAAAGTACCGGTACGCCCAGCCGCGGTCTTCCTGGCTGGCCACCGCGCGAATACCGCAGGCAAGCATGCCGACATCCGCAGCGCCGAAATGGAACTCGCCGATCATGACGGGCCTTTTCAACCGATCGCTAATATGCCGGACAAGCTCGCGATCAGGCTCGAATTGATAGCAATTAACGGAGAATACATCGAATGCCTCACATCCTTCCAGTACGTCGTCGCTGCCTACCCATGCGTAACGCATTCCCAAATTCAAATGGTTGGGGTCCGCTTGTTTGCAATACCTGGCCGGCACTTCCACGTAACGTCGAATAAGTACACGGTTAAAGGCGGCGAAATCCTCTATGCGGCTAAGGTTATCCGACCAATCAGAAGACCTTGCCTCATACAGATCCTCGAACTGTTCATATTCGCTTGCCCAAGCAGCATTCAAGCTATCAATGGTCTCATACTTTTGAATTAGCCGCTCGACGAAATGCACTTTGCTTGCGAAACGCACGGGGGATTGCAGCATCTGCTCCGATATATTCAATACGTCGACAAACGCCCAATGAGGCTCATTCCGCATAAAGTAACCGATCATTCTCGGATCAGACCGCATCGGAATCAACTGTTCGGAGAAAACTTGTGCAGCAAGGTCGTATTCCGGGCTGAATACATCCGGGAAATCCCGGAATATCGTCTCCGCCGTAACGGGGAAACCGTCCATCGGGTAGACATACGGGAGTTCGGATTGCCGTATATAATCGGCACTGGACCAGTTGCCGATCGTGTTTATCCCCCACGCTTTCATTCGATGCTCGGTCAACTCGGCCCATTTCTCACGCCATTCCTCTACGAACACCCGAATCAGGTTGGCAATCGCAAAGCTATATCCCTCCTGCTGCCATGCGTCCCGATACGCCCCGTGTTTGTCCGGAAGCGGCGGAATCAGATGCTCCATACCCGTGACCCTCATGTTATCGGAAGGATGAATGCAGTCCATACCCGTACTGAACAGAGCATAGCCCTCGGGATCGACGAACCACCACCGATTCCCGTCATGTTCTGTCCTGAAAAACCCGGACGAGCCAAAGCTCAGCTGCTTCCACCCGCCATAACGGCCGCGATCCGGCCACCCCGTCACAGCTTCCCTTGAAAGCTGCCACTCCTCTCTTAAAGCATGATCAAGTTCTTCGGTGCTGTGCATTTTCCCTTTCCATTCCTTACCGGCCAACTGCCCCAGCTCATCGATATACGGCGTAGATTCATATTGGAATTGCGGCACGGACCGCCTCAAAGATAACCCGGATATTTCCAAGCTTCTAGAAACGACTGAAGGAATGGTCGAGATGTCGAACCGGGTGATAGAGTTACGATCTACATACACATCTCCCCGTATTACGGTTTGCATGACCCCGGGAAACCGGTCGAGAAATAGCTTTTCTCCTCTTAGGGCAGTCAAAGGAACGCATATCCTCGTTGTGACACGCGGCAGTGTACCAAGATGGACGGTAAGCGATCGATTTGCTTCATCATGGAAAGTGAATAGCAGAACGAGAACGTCATGCGACTCATGGTATACGTCCGCAACTACATATTCATAGTCCGTCCAGAGGTTCTGATCATAATTTCCGGTATCCAGATGCACGCTTCCACCTTGAGGAGAAGTTTTCATCCGGAACCCATTCACGCCGGTTATCTCTATGAGGGTATCCGCGCTGCAGCGAAACGCTGCGGCCGGCAGATCGAATGTTGCCACGATCGATCACTCCTTGTCTATTCCTTCACAGCCCCGAGCACAATGCCCTTAACGAAGTATTTTTGCAATAGTGGATAAACAATAAGTACTGGCAGCGCGCCAATAAAGATTTGTGCTGATTTAACGGTTCGTTGCGACAAGTTTTCCATATCCCTCGGATCGATGCTCATCTTGCTGAAGTCCTGTTGTACGACGACGGCTTGCAAGTAGGTTGCGAGCGGATAATTTTTCGTATCCATCATGTAGATGAGACCGTCGAACCAAGAATTCCAATGAACTACGAGCGTGAACAGCGTAATCGTCGCCAGCGCGGGCAGGGACACGGGCAAGTGAATGTTGAACAAAATCCGGAATAGTCCCGCACCGTCGATAAGTGCTGCCTCCTCAAGTTCGGCAGGGATCGTACGGAAAAAATTCATGAGAAGAATCATATTGTATACGCTTAATGCCGTCGGCAGAACGAGCGCCCAAATCGTATCGATGAGATGCAGGTTCGTAATCAGAATATAGCCCGGAACCAATCCGCCGGAGAACAACATCGTAAACACAAAAAACCACATGTAGACGTTTCGGCTTTTGAACACCGTATAACGTTTGGACAGCGCATATCCTGAAAAAATGATGACAGCCATACCGATTGCAGTACCGAGGACGGTACGGTATACAGAAACAAATATTGCTTTAATAAAAGCGGGATTGTCAATCGTTTTCTTATACGATTCCAATGTAAAATCAACCGGCAGAAAGTTAACGATATTAGCGTTTGCCGCTGATCTCCCGCTGAAGGACACCGCAAGCACATGCAAGAGAGGCAGTAAGCAAAGCAATGATAAGGAAATCAGGAAGAGATGATTGAACATATTGAACACTTTATAACCAGTCGATTTATGATACATGCTTGTCCCTCCTCCTCCTCTTTCTTTAGAAAATTCGATAATTTCCGAATCTGTACGCCATCCGGTACGAAAAGATAATCAGGACAAAACTAATGATCGATTTAAACAATCCGACCGCCGTTGCAAAGCTGAAATCTCCCTCCAAGATAGCTGACCGGTAGACGAAAGTATCGATGACATCCCCTTTGTCGTAAACGAGAGGATTATAAAGGTTAAAAATTTGATCGAACCCGGCATTGAGCACGTTCCCGAGCTGAAGCGTGGCCACGACGATGATAATAGGCAGCATAACTGGAAGCGTCACGTGGATCGTCTGCTTCAACCGCGTCGCACCATCCACTTCGGCTGCCTCGTACAATGCCGGATTTACCCCGGCAATCGCAGCTAGATAAATAATCATCGCGAAACCGAATTCCTTCCATATATCGCTGACGACTAGAACGAATCGGAACCAATCGCCGTCTCCTAGGAAGAAGATCTGCTGCATGCCAAACCAATCGACAAGCATTCGATTGACAATCCCGCCCTTTACCGATAATAAATCGATCAGAATGCCGCCGAGAATAACCCAAGACAGAAAGTGTGGAAGATAGACGAGCGTTTGGATACTCCGTTTAACCCCTACTTTGCGGATCTCATTCAGAAGCAAGGCAATCACGATCGGCACAAACATCCCGCATACGATCTTTAGCACCGAGATAATTAAAGTGTTCCAGATCACTTGAATAGATTCCTCGAACATGAATAACGACTCGAAGTGCTTCAGACCAACCCAGTCCGATTTCAGGAAACCGAGCCACGGCTTATAATCTTGAAAGGCCATAACGAGGCCGACGATAGGCAGATAGTGGAACACAATCGCAATGATCGATGCCGGTAAAATGAGCAGATGCAGCGGCCACGTCTTCTTTAATCCTCTTCCCCATTTTGACAACGTTTTGACCCAGACAGGATGTATTTTCACTGCGCCAAGCCCGATTTTCATGCGTAAATCCCCTCTCTGAAATAGCCAATTACACAACCTTTATCTTCTGCTACTATTATATCAACGGGTATTGAGTCGACCTATGATAAGGTCTTAACATCTATATCCCCTCTCATAACCTGTTTCATTAATTCCGGCCTAGGCGGTGACCTTCATGATAAAATATAAAATATTTCAGAAGCTTCTCGTTATGCTCGCAGTCTTACTCATACCGGCCACATTGTTATTTGCCTATGCGAACCACACGAGCGAGAACGTCGTAAGAGAAACGCTCGAGAATTCAGCGTCGAGACAGCTGGAATTTACAATCCAGCAGATGGAGCAATCGCTTCGGCAGCTCGAAAGACAGACGGTTCTTCTTGTAAACGATTCCACAATTAAAGGCTATGCCAGTTCGCTTGAGTTCCCCGAATATTTAGACCATCTATTGATACGGAAAACCGTCGAAGAGAAGCTGACCCTGCAAAGTCAAGCTGAGCCGCTCATTCATAATTTAACGGTTTATTGGCCATCCATACAGGAGGTGATTTCAACCGCGGGAACTACCGCTTTCGACTATGAGGAGCTCGTCAAGAAGCCTAAGAATCGGTGGTTTGTCGGCAACGATCAGGGAAAGCTTACCTTTCACTTGTTATTTGCCTACCCGGCGATTGCAGCGCCTGATTTGAGTAATATTGTTTCCATGGTAGAGCTATCCATTTCAAGCGATTATTTACGTTCAATCCTGCGGGGGCTTGATGCATCCGGCAACGGCAAATCTCTGTTTTATTTTCCCGGAGCCGATCCGGTTGGCAGCGATAACGCAGATATGAACCTATTCCCGCGGCTCATGGAAGAGAAAGTGTTTGACGGCAATACTTCTGCACAGCCTCGGCTAACCATTCTGGATATGGAAGGCGAAGAGTATTTGGTTCAGGCAATACTTATCCCTTCGCTTGGAGGTACAATCGTCAGTTACATCCAATTGAACGAGTTTCTCAGCCCGCTACAGAGAGTTAATTGGCTCGTTAACGGCAGTCTGCTCTTTCTGTTTGTTGCGGGAATCGCGATATCCTATTTGTTTTTCCGGCATTTCCGCATGCCGTTCGGTTATTTGGTACGAAAAATCGAAAGCTTGGGTGCAGGTGATTACGCCAGCAGAGCATTGGTAAAAACGAACACCGAATTTGATTATTTATTTGAACGTTTCAACGATATGGCCTCTCGTATTCAATCCTTGATCGTGAATGTATATGAAGAGAAAGTTCGAACGAGAGAAGCGGAATATAAACATCTGCAGTCTCAGATCAACCCTCATTTTCTGTATAATTGCTTGTTTTACATCGTGAGCATGGCCAATAAATCTCCTGCGGCTGTCATCTCAATGGCTAAGAATTTATCGGAATTCTACCGTTATATCACTCGCAAACCGGGAACGAATACGACGATGGAAGACGAAGTTCGTCTGATTGAAAGCTATCTTGAGGTACAATCTCTGCGTAATAAAAGGTTGAAATACAAAATCGAAATACCTGCATCCATGCTTGCTCTTTCCGTCCCTACTTTGATGCTTCAGCCAATTGTGGAGAACGCGGTCGTTCACGGCTTGGAGCAAAAACGGGATGCGGGGTACATTCTAATAAGGGGGACAATAACAGATCATTACTATTTCATTCACGTAGATGATGACGGCGCTGGCTTATCCGATGAGGAGATACAATCGCTGAAGGAGCGCGTCCGAAATAACCTTGCGATAACCGATGAAATGGGCTGCGGATTGTGGAATGTGCATCACCGGTTAGTCCACCGATTCGGAAGCAATTCCGGCTTGTCCTTCTCGGTAAACGAACAGGGAGGTCTTCGGGTAACTCTTCAGCTATCGTCTAAAGAACTGGAGGTTTCCAATGAACGTCTTACTGGTTGACGACGAGGATTATGTACTGGATTATTTGGAAGATGAAATCGTATGGTCAAGTTTCGGGATAACGGGTGTATATCGGGCAAGCTCCGCGGAGGAGGCACTCGATATCGCGGGAGGTATACCCGTCTCGCTTGTCGTGACGGACATCCGAATGCCCGAGACAAGCGGACTAGAGCTGCTCGAGGCGATGCGACTCATGTACCCGGACACGAAGGTGATTATGTTATCCGGATATTCCGAATTTGAGTATGCCAAGCAAGCACTGCAGCATGGCGCCGTTGATTATTTACTGAAGCCCGTCACCAAAGAGGAAGTATCCACGTGCTTGAAGAAGGTCTTCGCACTAATCGAGAATGAAAAGATGCAAAAGGAAAATATATCTGCTGCGAGCGATATGATGAAGCTTGGGCTTATCCGCATGCGGGAGCACTTGCTGCACGATCTATTACTCGGCAAAAGGTACTCATTCGAGGACCTGAAGCGGCAGCTCCGAACCCTCCAACTGCCGCTCGAGCCGGACCAGAACTGTGTGATTGCCTTAATTAGAATCGAAACGGGAACGGAGGATACGAAACGCGAGGATTTCGAACTGTTCAGTTATGCTCTTCTGAATATCGCGGAGGAGGTTTTTTTCGAGAAAATCGAGGAGATGTCCTCTCTCTGGTCATGCAAAGATACGCATCGTTTTGTCGTTCTTGTGCTTCCGCTCCATTCAAACGGTGAACAACTGGAGCTTAATCAGCGATTAGCCTCGCTTCAGCAAGCCGTGCAAATCTATATGAAACGAACCGTTTCCATCTTGCTTACACGTCCTTTCCCCTTTCGGAATGAGCTTCATCGTCAATACTTGAAAGCGATGAACGAATTTTGGCGATCGATAGGCACGCGCAGCGGAATCCTCATTACGATGAATGAGACGGACGGAGAAGAGGGGCTGAAACCTTTAACACGGCTTCATCAATCCCCTTCAATGTCAGAGTTAATGGAGTCCGGCCGCTGGGAAGATGTCGCTAATAAACTCGAACTTATCCTCGAAGAGTTGGATATGCCACTATACCGGACGCAACAGCATCTTATAGAGGTGGTCTATTACTTGTTCAGCAGCTTCTCCTATATTGCCCATAAACAAGGAGATTCGTTTGCCGATATGATCGGCAGCCCCTCATTGCTTCGCGATTCATTCTATTTTCAATCGAAGGAGCAGATCAAAGAATGGTCCTTGGCGCTTATCGAACAGTTCAAACGGTCGCTGCATGATTACTCGCCTGGTCGGAGTCATATCATCCGGCAAATTCATGACTATATCGAAAGCCACCTGCAGGATGATGTGTCTCTCACTCGTATCGGCGAACATGTCTACCTCCACCCTGTTTATCTGTCCCGCTTGTATAAGAAAGAAACCGGAGAAAGTCTGTCTTCCTATATTACGCGGACCAGGATGGAGAAAGCGGCCCATCTGCTGACGTCCACGAATAAGAAGGTTGCTGCTATCGCCCAAGAGGTTGGTTATCAGAAGACGCAATATTTTATTCATATATTCAAGGAATATTATGACAGCACACCCCAGAGCTACCGGAATCGATAACAAAAGGGCTGCATCTGAGACAAATTTACTCAGGTGCAGCCCTTTTCGATTCCCTTACGGATTTATGCTAGCATACCATTCATTAACTTCTTTTTCGATTTGGTCGCCGCCTTTGCTTTTCCAATCCGCCACGAACTTATCGAATTGATCCAGCGGTTCGTTGCCATATATGATTTTGGCGAAAGTCTCAAGCTCCATCGTTTTCAAGTTTTCGCCTTTGCTTCTCATCGTTTCTGTAGGAGCGCCCAGGAACTCGGTCGGCGCATTAATGCCGGTCATTTCATAATTCAAAGCGCCCGCGCGAATTTGTTCTTTATCCTGGACTAGTATTTGATGGTGCGCTCTCTTCGTAGGCTCGCCGCCTTTGTAGATATAATCGTAATCTACCGAACCTTGGAACGGTATGGCAGGCGTATTCCAGAACAGGGCATACTTACTTGACGAAGCTACCTTATCATTAGGAGTTGGAAACTTCTTCGAATCATATTCCAGTTTGCCGTCTACAATTGCATAATCATAACCTTCGAACCAGCCGTCTTTGAAATCGCCCGTTTCGAATGGATTATCATATATCTTGTCCATATAGAGGAAGAAAGCGTCCATATGCTTGAAATCTTTATTAAACATCATAACTTTGCGTTCATTGACAAATCCGGTATATCGAGCCGATTTGCCATCTGGCCCGGTCGGCAGCACATAAGCTCTAAGCTTAGCGTCGGGATTGTTTCCCTTAACATCCCCGAGCGGCCAGCCATTCGATCCGCCCGCCCAGAATGGAGCCGCGATCATACCCGATTTGCCTTGGATAAAGCTCTCCGTTGCTTTCACTTCGTCAATTGCCGCCATTTCAGGATCCAAATAACCTTTCTTGTACCATTCCGAAAGCTTTCCAAGGCCTGTCTTAATTTCAGGCTGAATCGATCCGTATTTCAAGCTTCCATCATCGGCTTTTTGCCAATGGAACGGAATATATTTACCGGTATACGCACCGAAGATAAAGCTCACATCGGACATCCAGTTGGAAAATCCGTTCCGAGTCGATAAACTAAATCCGAAAGTGTCCTTTATGCCGTTACCGTCCGGATCTTGATTGGTGAATGCATCCATGACTGTCTCGAATTCTTCGATAGTCGTAGGTGCTTTTAATTTCAATTTATCCAGCCAATCCTGGCGAATCCATAGGACGGGGTTCGTTCCGTCACCGCCCGAGAAGATCGGAAGCCCCAATAGCTCCGAACCTTTCTTCACTTGATTCAATGCACCGCTGTTATCCGAATAGACCTTTTTAATCCGTTCAGATGCATACTTGTCGAAATCTTCCCCGATGTCCTTCACCTTGCCGGATTGAATAAGGTCGGCAATCAAGTTGACATCTTGCACGATGAACACGTCAGGTAATTGATCTTGGGTCGTTAGCGATAGCCTGAGCTTGGTATGATAAGAATCATTGTCAGCCGTGTTCCAAAGGTCCTTGATCTCAATGCCTAGCTTGTCTTTCGCCCATTTATTATGAACGTTGTTGTGGATATCTTCTCCATTGTAGAAGGTATAGTCTCCTCCAACCGGGCGAGCGGTCGTAATCGTCACTGGAGGATCGAATTTTCCGTCGGCATTTTGCGCCGTCTTCGACTCACTGGGAGCCGAATTCGATTCGCTGGCTTGATTTGAATTGCCGTTTCCCCCGGAAGAGCATCCGACCAAGGTTGTAAGAACAAGCGTGAGCATCATTACAACCCACTTATTTCTTTTCATTGTTTGTCCCCTCTCAAATGTTCATCTGCTACTCATTAATCGTAGCAAACAGAAAGGAATAGCGTATATGCCCTATTATTAACTATTATAACCTCTATACTAGCGAAGTTCGCCGACACGCTGTTCCTGCGTGCATCTTCCGTTATTGCCCCGTACTCCTTCAAAAAATTACAGTTGTTTTATTATTAAAAATACGCTTAAATAACATTGTGGGATATACATTTATTAATTGGTTAATATTATTATTAATTCAAAGGAGTCAATGAAATGAAGAATCATGTCGTTATCAACGCGGATCGCACGAAAGGGAACATCAACCGCCACATTTACGGCCATTTTGCCGAGCATCTTGGAAGGTGCATTTATGAGGGAATATGGGTCGGTGAAGATTCGCCGATTCCGAATGTACAAGGTATCCGCACCGATGTTTTGGAAGCGCTGCGTAATTTGAACATTCCGGTACTGCGCTGGCCGGGCGGTTGTTTCGCCGACGAGTACCATTGGAAAGACGGCATCGGTCCACGGGAAACACGGAAGCGTATGGTGAACAGCCATTGGGGCGGCCTAGTGGAAAATAACCATTTCGGCACTCACGAGTTTCTGCTGCTCTGCGAGCTGCTCGGCTGCGAGCCATACATTAACGGCAACGTCGGCAGCGGATCGGTACAAGAGATGCAGGAATGGGTCGAATACATGACCTTTGACGGCGAATCGCCAATGGCGGATCTCCGCAGGGCTAATGGCCGCGAGAAACCATGGAAGGTAACCTACTTCGGCGTCGGCAACGAAAATTGGGGCTGCGGCGGCAACATGCGTCCGGAATATTATGCCGATTTGTACCGCCGTTACCAGACTTACGTGCGTAATTACGGGGATAACAAGATTGTCAAGATCGCCTGCGGAGCAAACGAATCCGATACGAACTGGACGGAAGTGCTGATGCGCGAAGCAGCACGTCACATGGACGCTCTGACGCTGCATTATTATACGATTCCAAATAATTGGCAAGAGAAAGGCTCCGCGACGGAATTCGGCGATAAGGACTGGTTCGTCACGCTTCGCAAAGCGATCGCAATGGACGAGCTTTTGGATAAGCATGAGACGATCATGGACAAATACGATCCGAAAAAGCGGGTATCATTGATCGTTGACGAATGGGGCACTTGGTTCGATGTCGAGCCGGGGACGAATCCGGGCTTCCTCTATCAGCAGAATACGATGCGCGACGCGCTGGTCGCGGCATTAACGCTGCATATTTTCCATGATCATTGCGATCGCGTTCAGATGACTAATATCGCCCAGACCGTTAACGTACTCCAATCCGTCATCTTAACGGAGGGCGCGTCTATGATCCTTACCCCGACCTATCACGTATTCGATATGTTCCAGGTTCACCAAGACGCGGAAGCGCTTGACCTATTCCAACAATCCGAACAATACGAGATGGACGGCGAATCGATCCCGCAGCTTAGCGCTTCGGCTTCCCGGAGCTCGGACGGGACGATCCACGTTAGCCTGTGCAACGTTCATCATGATCGTGAAGCAGAATTGACGATTGAACTTCGCGGCATGGAAGATGGTAATCGGCCGATTAGCGGCACCGTTCTTCGCGCTTCCGAGATTAAAGCGCACAATACTTTCGAGCAACCGGATAATGTACTCCCTGCCCCCCTTACCGGTATCGTTCACGGTGACGACGGGACGATCCGAGTTAAGCTGCCTCCCGCTTCGGTCGCCATCTTGAAAGTCGGTTGATACGATGCTGCCCGAAGCAATACGGGACACGAACTGCAAAGGCTGCAGCGCGGATGTTCATGTCAATGAGGCGCAGTTGGATCGAATCTTGAGCAAGCTGTCCTTGCATCCGGAAGACTGCGTGACCGAAGAGCAGTATAGGAAGAGGCTCGAACAATGCGAAAGCTGTCCGTCTCTTCAATATGAAACCACATGCTCGCACTGCGGCTGTTTTGTCCGGGTACGGGCGAAATTGTCGGTCAAGCATTGTCCGAACCCGAAGGGACAGCTGTGGGAGTCGTAGCATGAGTTCAGGAAAAATGAAAAAGGCTGATCCCGGGGTTCAATAATGAACACGAGATCAGCCTTTTGATATGACTCCACTACCAGATCGGCAGGACCATTAGCGGTCTCCCCTATCCTTTCACTGAGCCTGCTGCAATTCCCTTAACGAAATACTTCTGAAGGGAGACGAATACGATAAATACAGGGACAAGCGACATTGTCGTTCCAGCGAAGATCATATCCCAACGCGAAGTGAATTCTCCAACATAATAGAAAATTTCAACGATCATCGTCTTTGGTTCGCCCGACGGTAGAACTAGCATCGGCATGAGGAAGTCATTCCAGATTCCCAGCCCTTGCAGAACAATTAGGGAAGCGGTACACGGTCCTAGCAACGGGAAGACAATTCTCCAGAATATCCCTACCCTGCTGCAGCCGTCGATTTCAGCGGATTCCTCGATTTCCCGAGGGATTCCTTTCAAAAAGCTTGTAAACAAGAGGACGCCAAATCCGACAGAGCCGGAAATATAGATGAAGATGGGGCCTGCCAAATTGCCGTACAAGCCGAACATATTCAATTCCTTAATCAGAGGAATCATATACACTTGAAACGGAATCATCATGCCAAACAAGAAGAATACGAACATGGCATTCGTCCACTTCTTGTTCGTCCGTTCAATCGCATAGGCAGCCATCGGTATGACAGCAACCATGAAGAATACGGACACAACGGTCAGAATGACACTGTTCAGCATCGCGCGCGGGTATTCTGTCTCCGTCAATAGATATTTGAAGCTCTCAATATAGAAGCCTTTCGGAAAAGCTACCGCATCACGCAGGATTTCTCCATTACTCTTAAATGCGGATATGAAGTTGAAAAAAATGGGGAAAAAGAACACGATTGCAAGTAACAACGTTACACCAAAGATCAGTACATCGATTAGCAGCTTTTTCCTTTGCATATCAATATTGCACCTCTCTCTTGCGTAACACTTTAATTTGAATAAGGGAAAGGATCAACGTGATTAGGAACAGCACGATCGCAAGCGCCGTACCGAAGCCCTGTCTAAGCTCGCCGAAACCAACCTTATAGATGATGTAAGTCAATGTTTCAGTCGCAAAGCCCGGACCGCCGTCTGTCATAACTGCGATCTGGTCGAAGATTTTCAAGGATCCAATCATGGAGAGCATCATACAAACCGTCATAGCTGAGGCAAGAAGCGGAAATGTAATATGACGGAACTGCTGCCAGCCGTTCGCGCCATCGATACTTGCTGCTTCCGTCAGCTCTGGCGGAATACCCTGAAGACCGGCAAGGTAAATGATCATATAGTATCCGGCTGCCTTCCATACCGTGGAAAAGATGATCGAGATCAGCGCAAGATCGGGATCACCGAGCCAATCTACCTTCCAGGAGGACAATCCGAGCATATCCAGTAATTGATTGATGACGCCGAAATTATAGTTTAAGATAATGACCCAAATAAAACCCATAACTACGCCGCTCATCAGAACAGGCAAATAAAATATGCTTCTGAAGAAGTTGCGGAACCAGCGTACTTTATCTACAAGTATGGCTAGAGCAATTGCTAGAATATTTTCCAATACGACCAGAGAAACGGTGAATAATAATGTATTTTTAAGTGCATGATGCACTCGTGTGCTATTCCAAATTTCTATAAAGTTACTAAATCCGATATAACGGACATCGTCGCTGATTCCGTCCCATGACGTAAAGCTGAGATATAATGCACTTGCTGTCGGGGCAATAACGAACACCGAATAAAGTACAAACGCCGGTAAAATAAACCAGAACGCATAATTGAACCATTTTTTCTTACCAGTTGGTTTAGCATGCATTTCTCTCTCCTCCACCTTTCTCTAATACTCCCTGAATACAAGGAGAACCCCTGCGTTCGCAGAGGTTGCTCTTGTTATCAACGTACTTTCCAGCTGATCTATTTCTGCTGTCTTATTGCTTATTCGCCGCTACATTGGCGTCGTATTCAGCGTCAGCTTTTTTCATGTATTCCGTAACATCGCCTTTTGCTACTACCATCTCTTGCATCAATTTGTAGTACCAGTTGCGGAATTGCGGCGGTATGGCATCCTCGCCCCACCAGTTGTTAATCATGAGCGACTTCTTCACGTTCGCGTCATTCACGTAAGCGAGCACTTGCGAGAATTGCTCGGATGCTTCATACGTGATTGCTTCCTTCGTTGCTGGAAGCGCGTTCGCGGTTTTAAGATACTTGGTGTATTGTTCAGTAGTGAAGAAGAAACGAATGAACGCTTTCATGGCTTCTACTTTGTCAGCATCCTTCGATGCTTCCGCTGATAGGGACCAACCTTGCAAAGTAGGCAAGCCGTTAACAATCAAATTGCCCGAACGATCAGGAATCGCGTAGAATCCAAATTCGAAGGATGGATCTGCCTCTGCAATTTGGCCGAACATCCAAGGGCCGGAGAATAGCTGCGCCGCTTTGCCGGACACAAGAATGGACGCCGTTTGGTTGTCTGCCGTGCTCAACCAGCCTTTGTCCACATAATTCGAGAACAAGTCTTTATAGTCGGTCATTGCTTGTACAACGTTGGCATCGGTGAAGCTCACTTGCTTAGCCGTACGTTTGGAATTCCATTTCGGGTCATTCACAAATACTTGATCGATTAGGAACTTGTTCAACCAGAAGCCCATATGCCAAATATCTTTACCACCGACAACAATCGGGCTGATGCCGGATGTTTTCAGCTTTTCCTGAATAGCAATGAATTCATCCCATGTTTTTGGAAGCTCGGTTACGCCAGCGTCTGCATAAGCTTTCTTGCTGTAGATTATGCCTTGAGGTGCAGTCCCACTAATTGGAGCAACATATTTCTTGCCATCCAATTCGGGAACATTATTGAAAATATCCAACAGATCCGCCGGCAATTCTGCCACTCGACCCGCTTCTACGAATACTTGAACATCGCGTAATTCAACCAAATCCGGATATTCGCCTACTGCATCTTTGGTTTTCAGCCAATCGAGGTAGGAAGCAGCTCCTGTTTCACTGATATCTTTGATTTTGATATTGGGATTCGCATCTGTGAAAGCTTTAATGGAGTCAACCATAGCTTGTCTTGCTGCCGGATCGCCTGGTGCATAACCAATTGTAAACTCTACGTCTTTCGCTGCCGGAGTCTCTGATGCCGCTTGCGATGAAGCTGCAGGTGAGGAAGCCGCCGGTGATTCAGCAGTATTCTTATTGTTGCCTCCGCAAGCTGTCAGGACTACGGATAGTGCTAAGATTAGGGATAGAAGTGTAAACATCTGTTTTTTAGCCATTTGAAAAAAGAACCTCCCTTATTAACTTCAAACGAAATGAGTCTAGGCGGATATTATTCATGATGTGCGCAGCATAACGAATAATTCCCTTGCTCTAAGACTAACATCATCCCCAAGGGCTTAGAATGAAGTTTTTTAAGTGCAATGTGTCGTATATTTAAGATCTTTATTCTCTTTGGGAAAGCTTAACCTCCTGAGGCAGCTTTCCGTATCTTTTCTTGAACATGTCACTGAAATGGCGAGCATTGTTATAACCGACTTTTTCTGCGACTTCATAAATCATCATGCAGGTTTGGGTAAGAAGCCGCATCGCTTCCTGCATCCTCAATTCAGTCACATATTGCTTGAAGTTCTCCTTCATGTGTTTTTTGAAGAAGCTGCTGAAATAATAGGGGTTCATGAACGCAATAGCCGCTACCGATTCAAGCGTAATTTCCTCTGCGTAATGCTCGTCGATATATTGCTTGATTTTTGCGAGCAGCATTTTTTCCTTATTACCCGCTTTATCGTCAATCCTTAGATGGAGCTCCTCCATAATCTCTATGATCCCTTTTTTCATCGCGGAGTAGGTTTCGTATTCCGAAAGCTGCTTCTGCAGATCATGGATATCGAAGCCGGATTCGGAAAGCTGGACACCCGATTTCTTGATCTCTTGGATCATAAACAAGGTGGAGGAGAAACAAGTAGAGACCGCAAGCTCGACATTGCCGACCGTTACCGATTCGATCGTATTTAGCAGCTCTTCAAGCGCTATTAAAGCATCCCCCCAAGCGTTTGAAGACAAATCCCGAATAACCTTCAATTGCAAGTCGTAGATTTCACTCTCGAAGCTCTGCCTCTGCGCTATCTGTTTATATATGATCACTTGGTTTAAGCCTTGAAAATATTTCATCTGCAAAGCTTGTTTGGCTTGGTCGTAAGAGTCTGCAAGCAATCCGATATCCGAAACGTGAAGTCCCATGCCTATGGATATTTTTAGCTTCAAATAGGATTCGATTTTTTCCTTGATGTCATTCGCTAACCGGATTGGCTCTTCTTGAGCCTTATGGTCTATCAAGATGACATACCTATTATTCTTAGTGAACACTTGACCGCGGCCGTATTCGCTCAGAAGCTCGGTCAATACGTTCTCTAATGCAAAATGTACAAGCTTTGATTCCTGTGCTGGCCATCTATCCGGCTCGTCTAGAACTCTATCGATCTCCAAGATACCTATCGAATGAAGCGGTCCCGTAAATCTGGCTTGTACAACCTGATAAGCTTCACTCCGACTCGACAAAGAACGATCCGTAATCCTCGCAAGCCATTCCCGGATTTCATCATTCCGGCTTCTGAGCTCGATTTGTTGCAGCTTGTCTTTCCTTCTTTCCTCCTCGTCCTTCTGCCCAATGAGAGCAGCAGTCTTGGAGAGCACATTTTCCAATTCGGATTTAATAAGCGGCTTCACCAAATAATCGACTGCTCCGTAAGCAACGGCATCCTTAGCGTAAGAGAATTCCTGATACGCACTTATGAAGATGACTTTAACAGGCAAAGATCGGCTGTTTATTTCCTTGATAATATCAATGCCGGTAAGATGGGGCATGCTTATATCACTAATAACGAGATCGGGTTTGTGCACTTCTATAGCTTCCATGAGGGCCAACCCATCATTGGCCTGTCCGACGATTTCCATGCCAAGTCCGTCCCAATCTATCAGCTTCCTTAAGCCCTTTAGGATGATCGGCTCGTCATCCGCCAAAACCACTCGAATTGCCATTGCCATTCATCTCCCTTCTAATGGGAAGCAGCATTCTCACGGATGTACCGATATGCTTCCTGCTGCTGATCGTAAGGCCATATTGTTCCCCGCACAACGTTCGAATTTGTTCATGCACATTCTTCATCCCGATCCCTTTGGCTGATGGTCCTGCTTGATCGAGTTGCTCATTCAGTTTAATCAATGTTTCTTCATCAATACCTACGCCGTCGTCGTAGATCGTGATATTTAACAAATCATTGTTCTTTTCAACCGTGACCATGACCGTTCCCTTACCGCCTTTCGGCCTGAGACCATGTTGGATCGCATTCTCCACGATCGGCTGCAAGGATAGCTTTAAGATATGCCAATCCAAATCAACTTCTGCTGCAACATCACATCGGAGCTCAATTTGATTCTCGTACCGGACGCTAATGATATAGAAATAATCCTTTAAATGCTGTAATTCCCTGCGTATGGTTACCCATTCTTCCCCATAATCAATGACGTATTTCAACTGATTGGATAAGGACAGAATCATATCTGCTACTTCGGATTCGTCTTTAAACACGGCATTCATGCGAATAACCTCTAAGGTGTTATACAAATAATGCGGACGAAGCTGGCTCTTAATTGCATTTAATTCCGTTTGCTTTCGTTTGATTTCCGCGATATATGCTCCTTCGATAAACGCTTTTAAACGATCCACCATACGATTGAAACCATAAGCAAGCCTGCTGATCTCATCCTGGCCCCGAACGTTGATCTGGGCGTCCAGATCTCCGGATTCCACCCTGCTCATCTGCTTAATAACACCCCTGATCGGTGTCGCCAATCTTCGGGAAAACCAAGTACCCATCAAGATGAGAATGACGGCACAGATTGCAATCGCTAGATAAACGGCTGAATTTGTTGATGAAAGCTGTGCGAACAAGTCGTTCCGGGATATTCTTAGGACAATTCTTCCATCCAAGTAGTCTATTCCTTGACTTAGTACTAGCCGATCTTCATCCGTTTGCTCTGAGACCGTCTTCTTGTGACCTGTAACGCCAGGCATATTGCTATAATAAACAAAGTCATTGCCATCGAGGACATAGAGCTCGTCATTGGCTACAAGAGATAACTCACTGAACAGCTCGTCGAAGATCTGTACATCCACATCAAAAAACAATCTTCCAACGACTTTGGGCTCTATGGTAGGATTTCCCGAAATATCGATCAGATTCCGTCCTATCGTCATCACTTTAGCTTTGGAATTAAAGAAATAATCCTCCTCATGAGTCGGATATATCGCAAGCTGTCTAGGCATTTCCTTCAAAGGTACTGTCCACTTCTGGACAGGAAGGTTCTCTGATAAGAAAGCTGTTCCTACCCGAGTTTGATAATAAAGCTTTTCATCTGCTTTGCGGACAAAATAAGTGCTTCGGATACTCGGATTGCTATACAGCATCGTCTTAAGAAAATCGTCTATCGGAACCGTGTTGATTCTCTCCAACTGATTCACTTGAGTCGTCTGATTGATGGATGCAATTCCGCCTGTCTCATTAAATCCGGTATACATCAATTTCGATATTTCATTATAATCAGAAAATGTATTGCTAAGATTGTAGCTCATATAGATTGACATTTGCTGCAGGTTACCTAACGTATATCGTTCAACATGCCCGGAAAACGTCTGTAATGAAAATATACTAAGCGCAAAAAGCGGAATCATGCCTACTAAAAAAAACGCTGCGGAAAATTTGACGAATATACTTCTCCCTATTTGACGAAAACCGATCACATCCCGCCCCCCTTTGCTTCGTATTATAACAAATATAGACTTTCCTTAACGACGTAGAAAAACAATGTCGAACCCAATGGATTCGGCACTATTCTCCTTACGAATAAAACATGAATGGTTAGGTACAAAAGCATAAAATCGATCCGATCGGTTTAGGGATCTACGCACGCGCTTATGAATACAAATCCTATAAGAAAGTGCAAGATCGTTGGGGCGAAGCGTTATCCGAGGCAGAAATTAACGTTTCCGTGGACGTAACCATAAACAGTTCAGGACCCGTGAAGTGAACGCTACTGGACTTCCGTTCATTGTTTTGTCCAGATCCGGGCGAAATTGTCGGGCAAAGATTGCCCGAACCCTTCTGGCCCATTATGGTAATAAAAAGAGGTTATTCCCCGGTTTCAATATCGGGGAACGCAGTGGAAAATCGAAAGAACACGCTCTTCCATATCTGTCTCCAGCGATTCAATTGCGCCACCCCCTTGATTACCGTTAAGAGCTCAGTTTATCACGTTTTCAATTAGACGGGAATGCAAAACAGACCTCCCGGACGAACGTCTCGAGAGGTCTGGTTCGATTGCCTCAAGCCGAATATCTTCTCCTCTACCCTTTTTGCCCTGCCATATACTCATCCAGCTGTTTCTTGATTTCCGCCCGGATCTTCTCCAGACCCAGCTTCTTCGACTTCTCGATCATCGTCTTATATACGCCTTCGTAATCGTCCATCAAGCCGAGGCCTGCGATCGTTCTCGCCTTCTTGAACTCCTGCCCGACCTTAGTCAATTCATTCTTGATCGGTTCCGCATTAAGAGAAAACTCCGAGAAGGGCGATTTGACGAAGTTGTTCGTGTTTCCCAAATATTCGTTGATATGAACGACCGTTGCCGGAAGGTCGGCATTCGTACGAATGAAATTAGGATTCCAGGTCAGCATGTAACCGGGGAAATTATATACCGTGGCCGGATCGACGCCATCCGGCACCTTGTATTGGTTGTCGCCGACAGGCTCCCAGTCTTTGCCTTTGATGCCGAGCTCGAACAGGTCGTGGTTGTCTTGGCTCGCATTCAGCCAATCGAAGAATTTCATGACCCGGTCGGCGTTCTTGGAGCTCGCCGGGATCGTCGCGAAGTTCCACGCCTTGAAATCGGACAGGAGGCTTTGCGGCTTGCCTTCCATAATGCCGGGCACCAAGTATACGAGTTCGCCTTCCGCGCCGGGAACTTTGGCCTTCAGTTCGTTGTTCGTGGCGAGGAAGTTTGCCGTATCGGCGGCAACCGCCGCGAATTTACCCGCTTTGAAGAACCCGCCAGGATCCTTCTGGCTGATGACGTCTTTTTCCAAATACCCTTTCTTGTACCATTCGCGGGCTTTGATTTCGCCGAGGTAGAAGTTTTCCTTCTGATTCATACCTTCCTCGAGGGAGGAAATGTCTTCTCCGGCGAAGACGACATTGACGGTGCCGTCGTCGTTGATCGAGAAGTGCGGCAGAACTTCACCTGCCAGCATGGCCAGGCGGCTTGCCGGAGGGACATTCGATACAAGCCAGTTGCCAAGGCTCGGAATGCTACCGTTTACGCCGAACGGTACGACGCCTTTCTCGTTTGCGAGCACCGCATCGAAATACGCTTCCAATTCGGCGATCGATTTAATTTCGGGCAGCCCGTATTTTTCGCGCAAATCCTTGCGTATCAAGACTCCCTGCAGGAAACCGAACGTTTGGGTGAACGGAACGCCGTAAATATGCTTTTCCCCGATTCCGTCCACGAACTTGTTGTTCTCGATGTAATCGGGGCCGAACGCCTTCTTCAGACCAGGATATTCATCGTTGTTGAAATATTTGTCCAGGTTCGTATACATGCCTTTGGAGATATTCGGGGACATCGTCTGCCATTGGGCATCGAAAATGACGTCTACCTGATCGCCGGAGGCCAGCTTGAGCGCAAGCTTTTCTTTCGCCGTTGCCCACGGCACGAAGTTGATGTTGATTTTCGTGTTCAACGTGTCTTTCGTTTGATTGTGGAACTCGTCAAGCACATCCTGCATGCGGTTCGGAACTTGGTCGTGAATCAAGTAAAACTGAAGCGTCACTTCTTCAGGCGGCTCGGCCTTCGGTTCCGGCGATGCAGACTCGGACGGTTCGGAGGACGATGATGACGGCGGCGATGACGGCGTCGCAGAAGAAGCTTCACTGCCTTTGCTCGAGCTGCTGCAGCCAGCTAGCAAAGCGATTACGAGCGATAGCGCAAGGACAATCGAAGTCACGGTTTTCCAAGCCTTTTTTTGTTGCATACCATCTTCCCCTTTTGTTTAATTATGTGATCCGGCTTAGGCCGGGATCAACCCTTGACGGCTCCTACCATAAGTCCTTTAACAAAATATTTCTGAATGAAAGGATAGAGGAAGACGATCGGCCCGATCGTGACCATGACGGTCGCCATCCGAATCGTATAAGCCGGTACGCTGACCGTAACGTTCATATACATTTGTTGGGTGAAGCTCAGACTGCTAAGCGTGCGGATAATAATCGTTTGAAGCGGATATTTGCTCTCGTCATCGATAAACAGCATGGCGCGGAACCATTCGTTCCAATAATCGAGCGCATAGAACAAGCTGATCGTGGCGATCGCCGGCAACGACAACGGCAGAATGATTCGGAACAAAATGTAGATGTCGTTCGCGCCGTCGATCTTGGCCGATTCCGCCAGCGATTCGGGTATCGTCAGGAAGAAGTTGCGCAGCAGGAACATGAACCAGGGATTGACCAATGCGGGAATAATCATGACCCAGATGCTGTTGTTTAAATGCAGGTAATTGCTGATGAGAATATACCAAGGCACGAGTCCGCCGTTGAACAGCATGGTGAAGTACACGATGAACATTATTTTGTTGCGATATTTCAGCGTTTTGACCGATACTGCGTAAGAGATCGCGCTCGTGACCAGAATGCTGAGCGCCGTACCGACAACCGTTACGAATATCGTGATTCCGTACGATCGGAATAGGGAATCGTTAAATAGCACCTTGTACGCGTCGAACGACCATTGTTCCGGTATGAGCCGGTACCCGTTCTGCAGCATGGACGTTTCATCCGACAGAGAGCTAGTCAGCACGAGTATGAAGGGGAACAAGCATGCAGCCGCAAACAACACGTTAACGATGTAGAAAGAGCCGATCAGGATACGGTCCCCCGTAAGTCCCCGTTTCATTGGTAATTCCTCCTTGCTGGTTCGTATGGAGCTAGAATAAGGACGAGTCTTTGTTCCATTTACGTACGATCCCGTTCGTAACCAGAACTAGAATGAATCCGACGACCGATTGGTACAAGCCGACCGCGGATGACATGGACATATCTCCATAAGAACGCAACGCCCTGTATACGAACGTATCGATAACGTCGGTAGTCGGATAGAGGAGCGTGTTGTCGCCTATCAAAGCGTAAATCATGCCGAAATCGCCGAAGAAGATTCGACCGACGGCCAAGATGACCAACAAGATCGTCGTATAGGTCAGCATCGGCAGCGTGATGTACCGGATCCCCTGGATTCGGCTGGCGCCGTCAATCTTCGCGGCTTCGTAAATCTCCTGATCGATCGAAGCAATGGTAGCCAAATAAATAACGACCCCATAACCGGTTCCTTTCCAAATCTTGAATAGAACGAGCAGCGTCGGCCATACGGACGGATCTTGATAGAAGTTGATGGGATCGACTCCTATCGACTTCAGAACGTTGTTGATCATTCCTTCGTCCGTGGCGAAGAGCGCTATGGAAAACATGGAAACGACCGGCCATGAGATAAAATAAGGAAATAACGAAATGGACTGCACGATTTTTTTGAATGTTTTGGAGAACATTTCGGCAATCATGATCGCGAATGCGATTTGAAACGCCAAACCCGTCACAATGAACAATGCATTCAAATAAAAAGTGTTGAATGTAACGGTGAGCCAATCGTTGCTCGTGAAGAAAAAGTCTAAGTTCCGCCAACCGACGAATTCGCTGCCGCCGATGCCTTTGATAGGATTAAAATCTTGGAAAGCGATTACGATTCCGAACATGGGTACGTACGAGAAAACGAGAAAATAGAGCATTGCCGGAACCGTTAACGCGTATAAATATTTGTTTCTGACGATTTCGCGTAGAAACGAACTTCCGATTCTCAAACCTGACGTGCTGGGAATGGGCTTTCCGGCCGCAGTGTCCGGCTTCATGATCAATCACCTCTATTGGTTCGGCTTGCCTGGGGCAGATAACCTTTGTGACTTCAGCATATACGGACGATCCCTTATCCAAAAGGCGGGAAAACACTCAAACGGACGTTTTGATAAAAATAAGGCACGCCACTTTTCTCATCATGCCGGGTTTTGTTAAAAATGTGACTCCGCATCCAAGCATGTAAAAAAGCCGTCCTCGCTATCGAAGACGGCTCCCGCTCATGTTCAAATTAATTAAGATACCTCAACAATCAGCATACCCCATCGTTCTATCTCCAGCATTTCTTCCTGCCGAATCTTCAGTCCTTTTATAAGCTCAATTCCATTCGCGTACGGAAAAGCAATGGATTGGGTCCGATCGGAATAGTTGAAGTAATACAGGATTTTTTTCCCTTGACCGTTTATTCCCGATTTCACGATTAGCGGGAAACGAATTCGCTGGTCAATTCCCCATAACCCGGCTTCTTTCAGCATGTATTCCAATACTTTGCCGACTACCGCTGAACCGGTAAAGCATCCGATATAAGCTGCGGTGCCTTCGCCGATTCGATTCATCGTAATCGCGGCATAAGTTCCCCAGTGCGGATGGTCATAGTAAGCCAGAACTTCTGCTGTTGTCGGGGTAATGAGTTCCATCCATGTATGAACTTGAAGCTCTTCCTTCCCTAGATCAAACAGATCGCCCCTAATCGATACCGACTTCGGTTCGGCGAAGGTGCTGTATCCGATTCCGCATGCTTCTTGGATGATGCCAGGTTGCAGGGAAGTTCTGACTTTGACATTTTCGTCGGTAAATCCGCTCTTAAAGGTGTATATGACATGACCACCATTCCGTACATAGTCATTCAGCCTTGCAAGAAGTTCATCGGAGGACGAATACAGAGCCGGAATAACAATCAAATCGTATTTTTCCAATTCGTTGCAGGATGGATTAACGATATCGCAGCCGACGTTCATCTTATACAATTCATCATACATCATTCGAACGATATCGTTATAATGCAATTTCCGTCCTGGAAGAGGGAACCACTCCATAGCCGTCAATGCTTCATTGCTAACCAACACGGCTACGCGATTCGTCTTCCGTAGATTAACCAAATTCGGTGATAACTGTTCGGTGAATAAAAAGTATTAGACTGGAGTCGTTGATTTGACGCGGTTTTTGAATTAAAGAATCGTCAGCTTTTGAAAAATAAGTTTTAGACTAATCCTTTAAAAGAAATAGCGGCGGACCAAGACTTGAAAAATAAAGTCTTAGACTGCCGTTATTGTCATTAAACTAAAGTATCCGTTAGTTGAATCACTTACCATTATAAAATTCTTCTAATGTCATCCGCATTAGTTGGGGCTTCCAAGTCTTCGTGTACTAAACGGAACGCTTTTGAAGATGGAACCTGATGATGGAGAAAAGTTGTGGGACTACTTAATCCAGCAAGGCGTAAAAGAACAGTTAAAACAAAAAACCGCAATTCGTTTTGAAATATTCAATTGATGGCGCCATGATTCCTCTTTCATTAATGGACGATCCGACAAAAGAAAAAAGCCCGCGAATAACGCGGACTTGAATCAGACATTATGGATTAGTTTGTTTTCAGCCAAGCTCCATCGTTGTACTCAAATCTCACAATCGGATTCGGATCGTCTTTTTTAACAATGTAGACGCCCCATCCCTCAAGGGTTTCTCCTGCATGTACCATCTTCGAAAATGCGGGGCTAGGTGGATCAATCAACGTATATTCGTATATATTTCCGGTTGTAGAGGATACGAGTGGGAAAGTCGCTGAATGAACGGATATATGATCGACCATAGAGCTTTTTAGCAGGGTAAACGACAACTTCACGAGCATGTATTCGTCCCCCTCTTGTGGCGTCACATCTCCTTTGTTTGCTTGCTGGATCATCGTCAAGGCTTCGGATCCGCGAATGACTTGTTCGACTTTGATTGTGAAGTTATATTTCTTCCCCCAATCATCAAAAGTAACTGGCACTTCAGTTCCGATCGGCGCTGGAGTTGCTGCCGTTAAGCCGTCATTGGCGGGTTTGGATGCAGACGAGTTGTCCACGGCTTTTGCCGGATCTTTGGCAGGTTCTTTCGCAGGCTTCGGCTCATCGATTTTGATTGTACCTGCTTTTGCGTCATACTTGATAGTTACGTTTTTAAAATTTTTGGTGAGCGCGGTTAGCGGGATGTACGGAGTGCCGCTAATCACTTTAATATCCGCCGTCACTTTTTTTCCGTTAATGATGAGGGATTGCTTTACTGCGGCATAAGCTCCAATACCAACAGAAGATAAAATGCAGATGAAGACTAACAGAGATAGTGCTGCTTTTCTTTTCATGATGATTCCCCTTTTTGTGTTCCCCATCGACTGGGGGATTTGCTCTAACTTTGTGTAGACAAATTCCACACTATTTATTTTCGGATGGATAAGTATGGAACTTAATAGACAATACGAAAAAAACGCATTCCCATACATGGGACTGCATGTTCTCGACATTAATCATTTCATTGTTTTTGATGCAGGGCTGCGGGCGCTTCATTGTTCTCCACTAGCCTGCCCGTTCGCTTAGTCGAGTTGCGGAAGTCTAATGTAGTGTAGCGCTTAGAAAAATGTAAATGAGCCCATCACCGTAATTTGGAAGCTGCTTATTTCCATTTTTACATGGCAATGGGCTATTTATGTTCAATGTAAGGCAGTGTAAGGTACTGTCGTTTATAAGACATCGTCATCAGCTAACTCATCCGCTTGGCGTTCGTAATCTTCTAAATTAGCTGGGATCTTTAATCTTACTTTATCGCCATCAAGGATTACTCCCATTTTGCTCGCGTGTTTGAAAGGATCATACGGTTCATTGTTTTTAAGGCATGAGTATAAAACTTGGGCAATCTTACCGCATACATGCCCTATTGCTTTTCTCTTCGCCATTCCTCGATCAACTAATCGCTTATAGTAAACACGAAAACTATTTTCACTTATTTTTGGAGATATTAGTAGCAAAGTCATTAAGAATAGAACTCTGCGAGTATCTACCTGTTTTTTTAAAAGCTCGTTTAAGTTCAGGATTGGTTACAGAAAATAATTGCTGGACTTGATTCTTACGTCTCGTTAATTGAGTAGTAAGTAACCAGCGATCCCTAGTTAATGTGCGGTATAAAACTTGCTCTGCACTTGCAGGACGAACTATTCGCACCGAACGTATATCAGGATGAAGGGTTTTGTGCCATCCCATATAGGCCATGATTCTAGCATCAATTTCATCGGATTTTTCATTAAGTCCTAGCTGGCGTTCACGAAAATCCTTTACAGCTTTATTTTCAACCTGATATATAGAATAGCCTCGATCTAATAGAACTCTAACAACTAAATATGAATAATGCCCACCAGTTGGTTCCAGTAATATAAAGAAATCCTGGGGTTTAAACCCGAATTGTGCTTGAATATCTTCTAAAGCATGGATAAACTTTGTAATCCCTTGGCTATCCGAGTTAAACTTCATTGTTTTACTGCGTTTCCATTCCTTCTCACTGCGGAACTTTTCAAATGGAATGCAAGCAGCAACATGGAAATCCGAACCAATATCTATTCCAACATAGAAGGGATAAAAAGCTCTTGAGTTGTCTTGGTCTTCAATAATGCTCGTATCCGTAAGCATAAAATTATTCAACTTATGATCACCTATTCGAATCATTTGCACCAGATTAACCAAGTTTTCTTAAGAGCTCCGCAATGGGCCCAATGTAGCATGTCAGGTTTTAGATTCGGTGCATTACCCATAATAAACTGAGAGGTCGAGAATCCGCCTCAATAACTTTAAAGGGCTTCTGTTAAGTTCTTTCGACAGAAGGAAACAATTTCCTGCTTTCTCTGTTAAGTTCTTTGTTTTTCTATGCAAAAAAAACCTGTCATTTCGACAGGTTGAATAATCATCAAATGTGCAGCGCCAAAAACATGGAGCGCCTCATTTCTGTTAAAGAAGTCCAGGAGGATGTCCTGCCGGCTCCAAACCTATTCTGGGCGGTTGTTCCCTGAGAGGTCACTGCACAATTATATATACGCCTATCAAGCTTTTTGGCAGGTTCTTACCCTCCAGCGCCCTGATACCGATTCACGCCGAGCATCCAGACACGGTAGCCAATCCAGTAGCTGAGCGGTCCAACCGCGGGCACGATCCACATCGCCCAGGAGGAGAGGAAGGACGTGTCATGCGAGAGCAGGAACGCGGCGGGATAATAATTGATAAAGGCAAACGGAATGACGAAAGTCAGCAAAAGCTGAATGAAAGTGCCGAATACGGGAAGCGGATACGAGATAAAGTCCTTCAGCTTGAAGAACAATGTAAACAGAAAACCCGTTCTCACCCAGACGAACGAAGTCGCACCGATCAGCGACATGAAGCCGGCCTGAATCAACGCGCCACCGATAACAGCCAACACGAGGTACAAAACGCTTAGCGCCGTCCACTTTATATCGAGGGAGATAAGCGACCAGACGAGAACCGAACCGGAAATAGCGAGATGGGCGATGTAACCCAGGTTAAAGCCTCTACACACGAGATACAGATAAGGATTGACAGGCTTGACGAGAAGCGAGTCGAACGTGCCATTCTTCACATGCCCCTCGAGCTCTCGCATTTGCACGAACGAGAAGGAAGCTCCAAGCGCGTAAGTAAACAAGCCAATGCTGTATAAAAAAGCGATCTCCGGCCACGTCCAGCCGGCCATCGAATCGAATCGGCGGATAAACAGCCAGATGACGAGATAATCCGCCGTGTAGCTGATCATCTGGGCCAGGATCGCCAGCAGGAAGTCGGCCCGGTACTCCAGTCTTTCCTTGGTCAGCAGGCGCACCAGCTGTCCGAACAATCGTAATGTCATTTTCGTTCTTCCTCCTTATCCACCTTGAACGACAAGCCGCCGTACGGCTCTTCGCCATAGCCAGTTCACGAATACGGCTAATACTGCCGTCCAGACCACGCCTTTCACGAGCAGCATTACAACTTGGTCCATCGGAAGCGTGCCCAAGTACAAGGCGGCCGGAACATATCCGAGAAACTGGAAGGGCAGCACCGAAGCAATTGCTTGCCACGAGTCAGGGAAAAACCAAAGCGGTAGAAAAGATCCCGAAAAAAGCGTCGTCAATCCGCCGAGCATCCACACGAGCGCGAAGTGGTTCATCACCCAGAACGCAATGAGCGAGATGAGGTAACCGAGTAAAAACGAGATCAGCAAAGCGATGCACAGTGAGATAAGGAATGCGGCTAGATAAGCGCCGGAGGCGGGAGGCTGCATGCCGAAGCAAAGCCATACGATCAGAAGCGACGGCAAGGCGGTGAACAGGAACCGATAGAAGGCGCTTCCGAGGCCGTCGGCGAACAAATAAATAGGGTAAGACAGCGGCTTGATCAGCTCGGAGGCGATAGCTCCGGATTTCAGGCTGTTGTCGACCTTCTCGCTCATACCGTTGAACAGAAGCCCGTACAGCAGCGTGTTCAGAATGCTGTAGGTAATCATTTGGTCGACGGCGATGCCCTCTACGGTCTCGCCACCGATGACGGCCCGCCATATTTCAACCTGAATAAGAATCGTAACGAAATTGCCTAGCAGGCGCAGCCAAACCTCGGAGCGGTAGGACAATTGATTAATGAATGCTTTAACACCGAACATCCAATACATCTTCAATGATAAGTCCTCCGTTCATCCGATTTCACGATGATCCTCGTCTTCCTCCTGCAGCTGCAAATACAGCTTGCGAATGACCGAGTCGATGTCCGCTCCTTCAACAGAGGCGTCCTCCACCGGATACGACGTGGCGATTTGGCTGATACATTCGAATACAGCCGAGCCTCCTCGTTCGCAGAGGAATGTTTTGCGCACGCCTTCGTCATGGATAAGCGTCATGCCGGGAGAGTTAACCGGGCCCGGATCGAATCGGAAATCGATGATGACGCGCCGCTCATTGCCGAGTTTGCTACGCAGACTAGCGACGGATCCATCGTAAACAAGATTGCCTTTGTTCACGACGAGGATGCGAGGGCAAATCTCTTCGATGTCTTTCATATCATGGGTCGTCAAAATAATGGAAACCTTTTTCTCGCGGTTGACCGTGCGGAGAAATTGCCTGATCTGGTCCTTCGCCAATACGTCCAGACCAATCGTAGGCTCATCGAGAAACAAGATTTTCGGTTCGTGGAGAAGGGACATGGCGATTTCGACGCGCATGCGCTGTCCAAGGCTTAGTTGTCTGACGGGCTTTTGAATAAAGGAGGACAAGGAGAGGAGCTCGGTGCAGAACTCGACATTATCGCGAAATTGATTGTCGGAAAGCTTGTATACATATTTATGCAGATCGAATGAGTCCATAACAGGCAAGTCCCACCACAGCTGACTTCTCTGTCCGAACACGACGCCGATATGCTGGGCGATCCGCCTCCGCGACTCATGAGGAACGGTGTCCATGACCTTCACCTCCCCAGAGCTCGGGACTAAAATGCCGGTCATCATTTTTATCATCGTCGACTTGCCGGCGCCGTTCGGCCCCAGATATCCCACCGCTTCGCCTTCCCCGATCGAGAAGGAAATATCCCGCACCGCCACCTCTTCCGTAAACTTTCTCGTGAAGAGACTGCGTATAGAGCCGATAAATCCCGGATAGCGTTTGTATTGTCGATACGTCTTTGTCACTTGATTCACTTCGATAATGCCCACTACATCACCCGTCCGTCTTTAAGGATTTACCATCTAGAATAGCGCTTACATAAGGGCAATACTACCTTCAAAAATAGACATTTTTTCATGTGGATATTTAACATATTTGATTAGGCAACCTAAAAACGTCAGCAGTCTGATGTCTCTATTCCACGCAGTTTTTCGAATTGTCATACTGTCAGCTCCATAAAATAGTTTTAGACTGACCTTAGAAATTGAAATAGCGACAGCCGGGGACTTGAAAATAAAGTCCTACTCTGTCACCAATGATAATACCTATCATCCCAAATACTCCCACGCCTTCGCTTAGGCTACGTCCTCCTCATTATATTCCATTTCCAATTACCTATTAAAGAACGTACGCGGGTAGCATGTTGTGCTTAAACAGGGGACTTATCTTAACTTAAGCACTAAGAAAATACTTTATGAATCGAATGCCAATGCCAGTATTCAACCATATTGGCACCGGAGGCCAGATGGCTGAATGCTTGCAAGCGCAGTTGTCCGGGATACGGCAGCCAATTCGGGAATGCTTGCGCCTGCGTCTCCAGAACGAAATAGTTCGCGCCTTTCAAAGAGCGAATCAAATCTCCGCCGAACGAGATTTCCGCTCCGGTCAATTCGTCCTGTGTCGCCGTATAACAGTTTATTCATTTTTCGATCTCCTTTGCCGAGTCCAAGTAACTCCGGAATTGATTAGGCGTCATGCCCGTATACTTCTTGAATACCTGAAAGAAATACTTTTCATCGTTATAACCGACCTCATGGGCGATATCTCCGATTCTCAAGCCTTTATCCCGAAGCCTTATGCAAGCTTGTTCGATCCGGATCTTGTGCAAATATTCCAGAAAGTTCGTCTTCAAATTTTGTTTAAATAAAAGACTGAGGTACCCCGGAGTAATATAGACCTCGCTCGCAACCGTCTCGCGGCTTATATCCTTGCGGTAGTTGAGTTCGATATAATCCAAGGCGGATTGGAAAAGCTTGTTGCTGTTTTTCTTGGCGTTCAGCTGCTCGCTAATCCTTAACAGCGTCTCGGAAAGTGCTTGTAAAATATAATCCGTGCTGGAATGAGCAAGAATGTGCGTTAGTTCCGTCAAATTGTGACCGAAAACTTCATTAGTATTCAAGTTCTTCTCAATGCAAAACCTGTACAAAGCGAAAAGAAAAGCAAAAGTTGATTTCAAAACGTGATCCTTCGACGTGCTTTCCGGCTTTAATGCCCTGTGAAATTCATTTAATCTCGTTCTTATTTCCGTGCCGTCTCCTGAAATAACGGCCTGAAGAATCGCCTTTTCTTCCTTCAAGGGATAAGAGGTCTGGGAATCGTCATCCACCGCGTCCATAAAACCGACGATTTTACCCTCTCCTAAGAAATATCTCGTTTCCAGCGCTTTTAATGCTTCCATATAGGAGTTCCTAATATGAGTCACTTGCTTATCAAAGCTTCCGATACCAACCGAAACCGAGAATTTCAAATAACTATTTACGCTTTGCTGAACGGTTTCCACATGAGGGGTTAAATCTTCAATGCTCAACCATTCTTCCGTATTTAATATCGCGATGATGATATCCTGATACTCGAAAGCGACACAGTGAAAGAATTCGGATAATACCTCCTCCGTAATGTTTTTCAAGCCATATTTATATAACTCTATATCCTCGTTAGTATATTTTTGCTGAAGCGCTTGGAAATTATCGATTTGCAGCACGACCGTACCGAAGAAGAGATAAGGGAAATCCAGACCATTCATATGAAGGGTATCCAAAAGCCGGTTGTACGGTTGGTCTTCCGCAAGGACAAGGCGGCTTAACGTTTTTTCCTTCAACAGTGGAATGCTTTCGCGAAAACCATGTTTCAGATTCTCAAGGTTCCTCGATTGAAGCCGCTCCTCTTCAATATCCGCGATCAGCTTCAGCACCATATCCAGAATTTCCTGTCTCCTGCTGGGCTTCAGGAGGTAATCCTTGGCCCCGAGAGCCATCGCTTTGCGAGCATAAGAGAATTCGTCGAAGCCGCTCATAATCACGCATTTGACATGGGGATATTCCACGGCTACCTGTTCGATCAATCGCAGTCCGTCCATGACGGGCATCCGAATATCCGTTAGTAAAATATCAACGGGGGTCAGTCTCATTAGATCAAGCGCCTCAGCCCCGTCGGCAGCTTCTCCGACAATGGATACTCCGTGGCTTTCCCAATCAATAAGCCTGCGGATCCCCAAGCGCGCCCGCTCTTCGTCGTCAACGATCATCAAATTGATCATTCGCGTTCCCCCTCCTTCGCGTCTGCAACCGCGGGAATCGTAATGACTACCGATGTGCCTTTGCCAGGCTCGCTATAATATTTCAGACTGTATCCGTCTTTGTAATAATATCTAAGCCTTGCGTTAACGTTCTGGATTGCATAGCCCCCGACTTCCAATTCCGTATAGACGTCGCTCTCGTTTCCGGTTTCCATGATGAGCTTCAATTTCTCTTCATCCATTCCCGGTCCATTGTCCTCAATGACGAAACGCAGCGAGTTTCCCTCAAGAGAACCTGTAACATGCACGAAACCCCCGCCGCGTTGTTTTTCAATGCCGTGTACGAGCGCATTCTCAATAAACGGCTGCAGGCTTAATTTGAGAATGACATATCCGGCTATGTTGTCGGGAATGTCGACTTTGTATTCCAATAAATCCTGGAATCTCATTTTCTGCAAAGAAAGATACATTTCAATCAATTCTTTTTCTTTGGCGACGCTCGTAAAGCTTTTGCCTCGGTTTAGGCTTAAACGAAACAATCGCGATAAATTAATGACCATTTCGCTGATCTTGGTCTGGCCGGCCGTCTCCGCCTCCCAGAAGATCGTATCGAGCATGTTATATAGAAAGTGGGGGTTGATTTGGGATTGAAGGGTTTTCAGCTCGGCTTCCTTTTCTTTGATCTGCAGCAAGTAAACATCGTCTACTAAGGTTTTGATATTTCCTACCATGCTGTTGTATCCGCGGCCTAATTCACCGATTTCATCCTTATACTTGATATCGACCCGTTCGTCGAAGCGGCCGTTCTGGAACCGTTTCATGGATTGCAGCAATGTCTTGATCGGGGCAGTCAGGAACGAACTAAGCAATACCATAATAGGAATGCTAAGAAGCAAGCATAGGCCAATCAGGACGGCTACGAAAATCTTGATGGAGTTCAGTTCTTTCGTTAACAAGCCGGTGGGAACCGCATATAAGGTTCGCCAGCCGTTTTCATTCCGGTCGCTGTAGGTCAGCAAGAGCTCTTCGCCATTAACTTGGACGATTCTGGACCCTGCTTGAAGAGTTTGTCGGTCATTAATAAACCCTAGCGCTGAATCCATTGGGTCATAGAAGTTTTTTCCGGCTTCCAACAAAGTTTGACCCTTTTCATTGAGAATGACGATGCCGCGATCTTGATCGAACAGGTTTTTCAAATACGTATTTCGAATGGTTTCCTCGTTAATTCCCACGAACATGAAGCCTAACGCGCTTCCGTTTGCCGTATTTCTGATTATTCTGCTCATGCCGATCTTTTTGTTCCGGTTATCCTGGATCAATTGGCTGTTTTCATCCGTTAAAGAAAACCAATAGGAGGCGCCGTTTAATTCCAAGGATTTCTTATACACGGCGCTTTTCTTTATTTCCTCCAGATGATTAGCTCCGCCGCTGCCGTCCGTCGACTCTTGAAAGAGGGGGAATCGGCCCTTGCCGTATAATGCGATAAAATCGAAATTTCCCGTAATCAACATTTGATTCATGATGGATGACATAGGACCGTTGTAGAGGACCGCGTCTAATTGTGCCGATTCGGTCGGATCTTTGCGCAGGACCGCTTGTATTTCCGAAGCCAGGCTGAACACGGTAACCCAATCCGCTATGTTTTTTTGCAAAATCGAAATGTTGTTATCCACTTCTTTCAATACGCCGAGGTTCGTGCTGCTTACCTTGCTGACGATTTGCTTCTTGGAGGTTTGAAAAGAATAATAGCCCAGCGTTAGTGTTACAATTACGATTAATGAATAGAACAAAATAAAAATTTTATATTTAATCCGCATATTCAGATACCATTTCATCATGGGGTTCCCCACCGCCTTACCTGAACTTTAGGACAAGCGAGGATGTCCATTGTTGTCAGTTTAACCTCCCAATAACCGTAAAACAATCGATTCCCGGCTTATTCGATAAACTTCAACTTTACGCGTTTTTTCTCGACTGACTCAAACCGGCTTGTTGAGATATGATCATACACAGGGTAGGAAATCGATATCCGACAAAAACAGTTATGGGGGAAATCACATGTTGAAAAGCAAGAAGATTAGCCGGGTAAGCGCTTTGATACTCATCCTTGCCTTAGTCAGCATCTTGGCAGCTTGCGGGAGCAATAACAAGGGTAATAACGCAAGTTCTCCAGCACCGGAAACAAATGGCCAAGCGACCAACGAGAGCAGCGCCGAACCCGGTGCAAAAGACGTGACGCTCCGGTTCTTCTCCAACCTGCCGGATCGCAAATCCGGTCAAGGTCTTGCAGAACAAATGGTGATCGATAACTATACGAAAGAAAACCCTAACGTGAAAATCGAAGTCGAAGCATTGGCCGAAGAACCGTTCAAAAACAAATTGAAAGCCTACATGGCTTCCAATGAAGCGATCGACGTTACCATGGTTCACGGCGGTGCGGAGCTTAGTACGCTGGTTCAAGCCAATTACGCCAAAGAAATAAATCCATCGGACTATGAAGGAGAGCAATTCAACTTCTTGCCGGGCGTATTCAAATCCTTTACTTTCGACGGCAAGCTGTACGGGTTGCCGCGCAACAGCGACTATGAAGTCATTTTCTACAACAAAAAGCTGTTCGAAGACAACGGAATTAAAGTTCCTACTACCTTTAACGAGCTGATTGACGCAGCCAAAGCATTCCGCAAAACGGATATTGCCCCTATGTCCATCAATGGCAAAGATTTGTGGAGTTTAGCTTTGATGTATCAGAATACCGTCCAACGCATCAACGGCGACCAAAGCCTGATCCTGAATGTCGTGGATGGAAAAAGCAAGTTCTCCGACGACCCTAGCTTCCTCGAAGCCGCTGAATTGATGAAGCAGCTAAGAGATGAAAAAATGTTCCAGGACGCTTTCATGACCGCTGATTACGGCGCCTCTCAAAACCTGTTCACTCAAGGCAAAGCCGCAATGTGGTATATGGGTTCATGGGAAGCAGGCATGGCTTCCAACGATAAACTGCCCGAGGAGTTCCGCAATAACCTTGCCGTTGCCAAATTCCCTGTCGTAGAAGGCGGCAAGGGCAAAGATACCGATCTGCTCGCATGGAATGGCGGCGGGTATGCGCTAGTCACCGCTTCCAAGAACCCGGAGGAAGCCAAGAAGTTCTTCGATTACATGATGAGCGCGAATCAGTGGGCCAAAAGCGCCTGGGATACCGGCGCAGCGGTTCCGGCACAGAAATATACTTTGACCGGTAAAGAGACAGAGGTCCAAAAACAAATGACGGATGTATTGGTTCAAGCGACTTCGACTGCCGGAGCTACCTATATCGACTACAGTACGCCCGCATTCAAAGACAATGCGCAAAACGCATTCGGCAAATTCTTCGCCGGCGGTTCCACGCCTGAGGAATTAGTCCAAGATCTTCAATCGGCCGTAGACAAAAAATAACATCCAAATTCCGCAAATACAGAGAGAAACGGAGAAGGACAGGTAACGACCCTGTCCTTCTTCCTTTCATCAGGATGGAGATGAAACGACATGCATAAGGTTTTAAGCAACAAAATGGCGATATTTCTCTTCGTATTCCCCGGACTCGCTTTCTTTGCGCTGACCTTCGTCGCGCCGATCATTCTTAGCGCCTATTATTCGGTTACCGATACGCTGGGACCCGGGACTCCCGTTCGTATGGTAGGGCTGGGAAATTACGAAGAATTGCTGCTGCACGATGACCGATTCTGGAAAGCTTTGAAAAACGCGCTTCTACTCGGGATAGGATTTATCGTTATTCAACACCCCGTCTGCATATTCTTCGCTATTATGCTTGATCGAATCGGAGGGAAATCGGAAAAGCTGTTCCGTACGATTTTCTTTATTCCCTGCGTTATTTCCGTAGTCGTCATATCGAGAATGTGGTTGTCCCTGCTAGATCCGTCATTCGGCATTTTCAATAAAATCCTGGAATTCGTCGGTTTAGAATCCTGGCAGCACGCTTGGCTCGGCGAATCATCGACGGCGCTTGGTTCGCTGCTTGCCATCTTAATTTGGTCCGGCTTTGGTTGGGGATTATTGTTTTACTATGCCGGAATCAAAGGCATTCCGGAAGATTTGTACGAAGCTGCACGCTTGGATGGAGCTTCCGGTTTCAAATTACATTGGAGAATCACCGTTCCGCTGCTCTCGCCCGTCATTTCCGTTCAGGTCACGCTCGCCATCATAACGGCCTTAAAGCAGATGGAAACCGTGTTCCTTACGACCAACGGAGGTCCTGGGGATGCCACGCAGTTCTTGGCGGTTTATTTATACAATCAAGCCTTTTCGGCGAGCCGGTACGGCTATGCCAACGCAATCTCGATTCTGTTTATCGTAGTCTGTCTCATAGCCACTTATCTGGCCAATAAATTCATCCGCAAAGATGCGACGGATTATTAAGGGGTGAGCGCATGAAAAAATCTCATAAAACGGTGCTTTGGAGCTTTTTCGCCCTGGTTGCCTTCGTCCAATTGTTCCCTTTGATCTGGCTGATCGACTTTTCGATGGTAGGCAGCAACGACTTCTTCTCTTCCAAAGTATTAACTTGGCCCACAGACCCGCAATGGCAAAATTATACTAACGCCTGGGTAGACGGTAAATTCTTAAAGTATTTAACGAACAGCATCATCGTGTCCTTCTTTACGATCGCTTTGACGGTGGTTATGTCAATATCGCTAGGTTATGCCTTTACCCGGATGCATTGGAAATTGCGGACATTGTTCTATACGATTATTCTGTTGGGCATCATGATTCCGATCCATGCAACGCTGCTTCCGAATTTCGCTATTTTTAAATTCCTCGGGTTAACCGATTCTTATTTGGGATTAATCCTTCCTTATACGGCCGTTTCCGTGCCGCTGAGCACATTTATCTTAACCGGT
>FWWL01000585.1_pt1 | contig 98019 bp, 95 predicted proteins | sample 2228331 | NCBI WGS metagenome assembly FWWL01 (sample SAMEA103939775, study PRJEB20133) | metagenome | reverse complement strand
GTAGTGGAAGCCAGGTATCTAGACTTTCTAAGTAAATCAGCCAAGACAGAGGAGCTAATCAGTTTCTCCAATGAACTAGCTAAAGTACAATAAGAGATTGAGAAGATTAAGCGCCGAATGACTTATTTGGAGCAAAATGTGGATTTCTCGACGGTAGAGATTAGATTGTATCAGAAATTGGAAGGGGCTAAGAAGCAAAACGAGCCGGCGGATACATTTGTTAATCAGATTAAACATGCTGCCGTCTCAAGCACCGCCGTTATTTTCAACGTACTGCAAGCCTTGCTGCTGTTCGCTGCAGGAGCGCTGCCAGTCCTTGTAGTGCTTTCAATCGCTGGAATCCCTGTGCTTTTCTGGCTCCGCAAGAGAAGACGCGATCTGGCCGCACAACAACAGCGCGCACAGCAGTTGAGACAAGAGAATGCCCTGGCTCTTTCGTCAGAAAACGAACCTTCAAAGTGAAATAATGCTTTTAACCACATAAACTTTTTTAAGAAATCCTGCCCTCAAAAGCAGGATTTCTTGTTGTTGTGGCGAATTTGTTCAAAGCAGTGGTGAAAAGTGGGTGAAAGTGGAGAGAAAGGGGGCGAGTACGGATGTTCATGGGGGAATATCAGCATTCTGTCGACGAAAAGGGTCGAATGATCATTCCTGCCAAGTTCCGTGACGCTCTTGGACCCGAATTCGTAGTAACCCGCGGGCTTGATAATTGTTTGTTCGTTTACCCTAAGGAAGAATGGGCGATTCTCGAACAGAAGTTAAAGGCACTGCCGCTTATGAAGTCTGATGCTCGCGCTTTTACACGGTTTTTTTTCTCCGGTGCAACGGAATGCGAATTGGATAAGCAGGGGCGCATCAACATTCCCAATACACTTTGCGAATATGCCAAGCTCGAGAAAGATTGTGTCGTTCTTGGTGTTTCCAATCGAGTTGAGATTTGGAGCAAGCAAGTTTGGGAAAGCTATTTTAAACAGTCTGAATCGTCATTTAACGAAATTGCCGAGAAGCTGGTAGACTTCAACTTTGATTTATAGCGGAGGACATCATCTATGTTTCACCATATAACGGTTTTAAAGGAAGAATCCGTGGACGGCTTGAATGTGAAGCCTGACGGCATCTATGTGGATTGCACGTTAGGAGGAGCCGGACACAGCGCGTTAATTGCGTCCCGATTGAACGAACACGGCAGATTAATCGCCTTCGATCAGGATGATACCGCGTTAGCCCACGCGAGGAATACTTTAGATGCTTATATGGACCGTGTTACATTAGTCCGCTCTAACTTTCGCCATTTACAACAAGAGCTCAGTAAGCTCTCTGTCCCCACTAATGCAGAAGGGCTGCCGCAAGTGGATGGAATATTGTTTGACCTGGGTGTATCCTCTCCTCAATTTGACGACGCCGATCGGGGATTCAGTTACAACCATGACGCCGAGTTAGATATGAGAATGGACCGTAACGAGCCATTAACGGCCAAGATCATCGTGAATGAATGGAGCGAACAGCAAATCGCGCGAATTCTGCAAGAATACGGGGAGGAGAAATTCGCCCGTCGTATCGCCAGAACGATAATTGCGGCTCGGGAGAATGAACCGATCACGACTACAGGCCAATTGGCTGAGCTTGTGAAGCAGGGCATCCCTGCCGCAACGCGTCGTACAGGCGGCCATCCGGCCAAACGCAGCTTTCAAGCGTTAAGGATCGCCGTTAATGATGAGCTTGGAGCATTCGAGGATGCACTGGAGCAGGCCATTCGCTGCTTAGCACCCAATGGAAGAGCGGCTGTAATCACTTTTCACTCGTTGGAAGACCGAATCTGCAAACAGACCTTTGCTAAATATGTAGGGAAATGCACATGCCCATCTGATTTTCCGATGTGTGTGTGCGGGAACACGAACGGGACGCTGCGGCTAGTGAATCGGAAACCGCTCGTACCTACAGATGATGAATTGGAAGTTAACCCAAGGGCTCGATCATCGAAACTAAGAATTGCTGAAAAAATCGAAGTGATTTAACGAAGGAGGTAATAAGAGCGTGTCTGCATACATACATGGGAATTTGGCGTTAGAACCGAAGAAGGACAATCGCAAGCCGCAAGTAAAGGAAACGAAGAAGATCGTATATCGGAAGAGGCCAATCCCTGTTCAGGAGAAGTTATTGTATTTATTCACTGTACTTATATGTGTAGTTGTCGCGAGCGTCATTATATGGCGTTATGCACAAATCTATGAGATGAATACTCGGATTCAAATGATAGAGAAGGAAGTCAAAACCTTGCAAGTTGAGAATAATAAGCTCAAGCTTGAAATCAGTAAAGCCCAGGATCCTAAACGTCTTCAAGATTTGGCTAATCAATATGGGTTGGGACCGCATGAGAATCAAGTCAATCAAGTAACCCAATCGAATTCAATTGCAACCAAAAAGGCAGATCCTTCCTCTGAGAAGACGCCCGTTGCAATGAAAACCGAATAGAGAGGTCGGGCCGATGACAAAAAAAACGAAGCTGCGCACCTTATGGATAGGGGGAGTTTTCACCCTATTTTTTGTTGTACTCATATCTAAAATGTATTTTATGCAAGTAGTAGGCGCTACGGACCTGATGGAAAGAGCCCAGGTGATGTGGGAGAAGGACAAAGTGCTCCAACCGGTACGCGGTTCCATTCTGGATCGCAACAATCATATCCTGGCTGAGGATGGCCCTTCCTACACAGTTATTGTTAATCCCAAAGTCATTAATGTATTGGGCACGGAGCGTGAAATCGCACGCGGGTTATCGTCCATCATTGGGAAGCCCGAGCAAGAAATAATGGAATTGGTTACGAAAAAGAAAGAAAAAGGCGAGTTTTTTACTTGGGTAGAAGTCCGCAGTGAGGGTTGGAAGATTGATAACGATCTAGCGGATGAGATCATGGACTATTTCAAAATGGAGAAGCCGAACGACAATCGTAAAAATTTATCAACCAAAGGAATCAGTCTAGAGGAATCCGCGAAGCGTTACTATCCTTCCAATCAGATGGCTTCTCATATATTAGGTTATTACGATAAGAACGGGAAAGCAGTCGGGGGTCTGGAAAGCAAAAACAATGAACTTCTTAGCGGGAAGGCAGGACGGATTATTACCGAGAAGGATCGGATGGGATACGAGCTGCCTGATGCCAAAACAAGCTATGAACCTGCTGTAGACGGCAAATCGATTCAACTTACGATTGATCAACAGATTCAGTCTTATATGGAAAATGCAATGGAGAAGGCTTTTGTGCAGTTCAAGCCGAAGAGCATGTCAGCCGTTGCCGTTAATCCGAAAACGATGGAAATATTGGCGATAGCGAATTACCCTAATTTCAATCCAGCGAAGTATTGGGAAACGAATGATCAGAAAGATTTCTACAATCATGCGATTGCCTCCCAATACGAACCGGGTTCTACCTTTAAGCTGGTTACATTGGCGGGTGCCGTAGAAGAAGGGATTTTCAACCCGAACGAATTGTTCCAATCGGGCTCCATTTCGGTTCCTGGCCGCACGTTAAGCGATCACAACGGATCCGGTTGGGGAAAGATCACTTACTTGGAAGGACTAAAACGTTCAAGTAACGTTGCTTTTGTCAAGTTGGGGTATGAGAAATTAAAGGAAGAGAAGCTGAAGGAATACATCAAGAAATTCGGATTTGGCGAGGTAACAGGCATTGATCTACCTGGTGAAGCTAAAGGTATGGTCAAATTTCAATACCCTGTAGACTATGCGACGGCTACTTACGGTCAAGGCGGGGTATCTGTAACTGCAATCCAACAAGTGGCGGCCTATGCGGCCATTGCCAATGGCGGTAAATTAATGAAACCTTATATTGTGAAATCAATAGTGGACAGCAAGAGCGGTGAGGTAATCGAGGCGAAACAACCGCAATTTGTGCGGCAGGTCGTTTCCGAGAGCACAGCGAAGCAAGTAAGTGAGTACCTGGAGCAGGTCGTTTCCGATAAGGTTGCTGGAACAGGACGATCCGCTGCTATTGACGGTTACCGGGTTGCTGGTAAGACAGGCACGGCGCAAATCGTTACAGATGGACAATATTCTAAAGATACATGGCTGATTTCCTTTATTGGTTATGCACCGGTAGAAGACCCACAAATATTGGTGGCCGTAATCGCGGATGAACCTGATCTGGGGGGCGACTATCATGAGGGTATCAAAGTAGCGATTCCGGTATTCAATGATATCGTAACGCAGAGTTTGCGATACTTAGGGGTATCCGCTAAGGTGAAGACCGATGCAGGCACTACTGTTGAGAAAAAACTCTCTGTGCCTGATATGATGAATCAGACCGCTTCTGACGCCAGGAAAACATTGAGTGCACAGAAGCTTAATTATGAGACGATCGGGAATGGCACTAAAATAATGTCCCAATTTCCCGCAGCAGGCACTGAAATTAGCAGTTCCCAACGAATTTATTTATTAACCGAACCAGTTGAAGCCGCTGAAGTTCCGGATCTGCGAGGCAGATCCTTACGAGATGCACTAGAGCTTTGTTCGTATATGAAGGCCGAATGTCAAGCTTCCGGTGAGGGGTATGTTGTCAATCAGACGGGCACGGTTGAAGGGGAGAAGAGGCGAATAAGTCTGGAGCTCAAGCCTTGGACCGAGAATCAAGAAGGAGCTGCAGCAGGCAAACAAAATGCAGCCTCTACTAATACAGGCAAGACATCTAACGGGACATCGGGCAGTCAGACACTGCAATCTTCAAATTCGAACTCGAAGTCAACTAGCAAGACTACGCCAACCCCGACTCCAACGAAAAAACCGTAGACGAGCACACGACAGCTTGTTCTATCCCTTTTATGAATCGAATAGTCATGTTAGGAAAAGGTCTGAGACAAGTTTAACGGATCAGACGTTTCAAGCTTGACGAATCGAAGCGAAGGGGGACGTCCTGTCGTGAAAGTTTCTAACGTAACTGTTCGACGCCGGTTGTTTCTTGCACTAATTATCTGCACTATACTTTTTGCGGCATTGCTCATTCGGTTAGGGTATGTCCAGCTATGGAAAGGTCCTGAGCTTGCTCAGCGGGCTGAAGATTCCTGGAGAAGGAATATTCCCTTTGCGGCCAAACGGGGTGAGCTCTGGGACCGTAACGGGGTTCGGTTAGCCTATAATGTAACCTCGCCATCCATTATGGCCATTCCGGCACAAGTGAAAGATGCGGATACAGCGGCTAGGGAGCTGTCGCGGATTTTGGAAATGGGCGAAGAGTCTATCAAGGAATATATAACGAAAAAAGAAAAGATCATTAAGATCAATCCAGGCGGGCGTAAAATCACCGAAGAAAAGGCTGAGGCTGTTCGGCAATTGAAATTGCCTGGTATTATCGTGGCGGAAGATAACAAGCGCTATTATCCTTTCGGATCGTTCGCATCTCATATCATGGGATTTACCGGAATTGATAATCAAGGGCTAACTGGAATTGAGCTTTCCTTCAATAAGGAATTGAGCGGCATTCAAGGGAATATTGCTTATCTGGCTGATGCGCGAGGCGGCACAATGCCGAATTCATCAGATCAATTTATGAAGCCCAGAGATGGACTCAACCTGCAGCTGACGATTGACAAACAGATTCAGTCTTTTATGGAGCGGGAGCTCGATCAGGCCATGCTGCAGTTTCAAGCCAAACATGTAATAGGGATTGCGATGGACCCAAATACAGGTGAAATATTAGCCATGTCCAGCCGACCGACGTATGATCCGACTAATTTCAGAGACTATCCGACTGAGGTTTATAATCGGAACCTGCCGATCTGGATGACATATGAGCCTGGATCCACGTTCAAAATCATTACTTTGGCAGCGGCAATAGAAGAGAAGAAAGTGGATCTGAAGAACGACAGCTTCTACGATCCGGGATTCATTGAGGTAGGAGGCGCTAAGCTTCGTTGTTGGAAGAGAGGCGGGCACGGCAGTCAGACTTTCCTGCAAGTTGTAGAGAATTCTTGCAACCCAGGCTTTGTGGTCTTAGGTCAGCGGCTAGGTAAGGAAAAGCTGTTCGACTACATTTACAATTTCGGCTTTGGTAAGAAAACAGGAATTGACCTTGGCGGGGAAGAGAACGGGATTATGTTCAAGCCTTCGCGAGTCGGACCGGTTGAGTTAGCTACCACTGCTTTCGGGCAAGGTGTCTCCGTCACTCCCATTCAACAAATAGCGGCTGTATCGGCAGCTATTAATGGCGGCAAGTTATTTAAGCCCCATGTCGCCAAAGCTTGGGTGAATCCGGAAACAGGTCAGACGGTCGAGAACGTTGAGCCGGAGCTCGTGCGTCAGGTAATCTCGGAGGCTACATCCAAGACGGTTCGGGAGGCGCTCGAAAGTGTCGTGGCCAAAGGAACGGGGCGAAACGCGTTTCTGGATGGCTATCGGGTAGGCGGCAAGACAGGTACAGCGCAGAAGGTTATTGGCGGACGTTATTCCCCGGATGAGCATATAGTATCCTTCGTAGGCTTTGCGCCAGCCGACAACCCAAAGGTTGTCATCTACATTGCGGTTGACGATCCACAAGGGTTACAATTCGGAGGTCTGATTGCAGCTCCTATTGTGCGTAATATTATGGGGGACACATTGCGTTACATGGGTGTAGAACCAAGCAAGGACCAAGTGCCGAAGGATTACAGGTATGGGGAAACTCCGATCGTAGAAGTTCCTGATCTGGTTGGACGCACGGTAATTGATATTTATGAAGATATGAATGCCGATTTTACACTCGAGAAGTTCGGAAGCGGCTCTCAAGTAGTTAGTCAAGCTCCAAAAGCAGGTCAACGTGTGGACAAAGGGTCAACGATCCGTATTTATTTGTCCAACTCTGAGAATAACTGATTCTTTCCAAACAACTTTTTGTCTATAATAGATAAGGTTGGGTAATAATCTGCTTCTATGACAATACGCAAAGGGGAGAATGGAATGCAACTGCGTGAACTGGCTTCCTTGCTAATGTTATGCAAGCTTGAAGGAGAAGGCACGACAGAGATTACGGGCATACAGACAGACTCTCGCAAAGTATCCTCTGGGGATTTGTTCCTTTGTATTCCTGGTCTGGTCCATGATGGCCACGAATTTGCTGCTGCAGCAGCAGAACGAGGAGCAGCTGCCCTTGTTGTTGAACGCCCGGTAGCTGTAGATTTGCCGATGCTGATTGTGAAGGATGCTAGGCTCGCAATGGCTGTATTGGCTGCTCATTTCTACGGTTATCCCAGTGAACAGATGAAGTTGATAGGAATTACCGGGACGAATGGGAAGACAACGACAAGTTATATTCTTGAGCAAATGTTAAGTGATTGCGGTTGGCGCACTGGACTTATGGGCACGATTGCTATGAAAGTCGGCGAGGAGTGGACCGAAGCAGTCCGTACTACTCAGGAAGCGATAGATTTACAACATAATCTCAGTCGGATGGTAGACAAAGACACCGATGCATGTATAATGGAAGTTTCCAGTCATGCGTTAGAACTTGGTCGTGTCAAGGGTTGTTATTTTCGAACAGCCATATTCACGAATCTGACGCAGGATCACCTGGATTTCCATGGCACAATGGAACGATATCAAGTATCCAAAGGATTATTCTTCGCAAGGATGAGTAATGCTTATCAGGCAAATCCCGATAAAAGGCAGTACGTCATTCTGAACGGGGACGATGCTGCATCAGAATCTTATAGGGCCACTACCGCTGCGCAAGTGATTACCTACGGCCTTAAGTCGGTCCATGACGTGTATGCCGCTAACATTAGGATCACAGCACAGGGCACCGCTTTTCGTCTTTACACATTTGCGGGTGAAACAGATGTGCACATGAAGCTGATTGGCAAGTTCAATGTGTATAACGCACTTGCTGCGGTTGCAGCCATGTTAGTGGAGGAATTCCCCCTGGTACGTATCAAGGAAAGCCTGGAGCGTGTACGCGTCGTTCCTGGCCGGATGGAGTTAGTGAATGGAAGTGATCAGGAATACGCAGTAGTTGTCGATTACGCGCATACCCCTGACGGATTAGAGAATGCCCTGACAACGGTTAAGGAATTCACGGAAGGTAGAGTTATCACGGTCTTCGGCTGCGGCGGGGAGCGGGACCGCACCAAACGTCCAATAATGGGTCGAATTGCTTCCCAATACAGTGATTATGTGATTGTCACTTCCGATAATCCCCGTTCCGAGAATCCGGATGCGATCATACATGATATTGAATCCGGCATTCAAGCAAAAGGTGTAAATAAACAATCCTATATATTGGAAAAGGATCGTAAGCAAGCGATTCAAAAGGCTATTGAAATGGCAAGCTCCTCCGATGTAGTATTAATTGCGGGAAAGGGTCATGAGACAACCCAGATTATGAATGGAACAGCGATTTATTTTGACGACCGATTGGTCGCCCAAGAAGCGATAAGGGGAAGAGACCAGTGATTAGACGAACATTCTCACAGATTCAAGAAATGGTGAATGGTACGAATGCTAACGGAACGCATGAAGCATTGTCCATTGCCGGGGTGTCCAAGGATACTCGTACGATCCAACCAGGCAATCTTTATATCCCCATTATTGGGGAGCAATTCGATGGCCATGACTTCGCCGAAGAAGCGGTTCGCCGAGGAGCAGCAGCTGTTCTTTGGCAGGAAGACCATCATCCGGTGCCTACAGGGTTCCCAGTCATCATTGTGGATGACGCTCTCTTGGCGTTGCAGCGGTTAGCTTTTGCCTATCGCAAACAGCTTAACGTAAGAGTAATAGGAATAACGGGCAGCAATGGTAAGACAACTACGAAAGACTTGCTTGCTTCCTTGCTCAGAACAACCTATAAAGTCCACAAGACGTCTGGAAATTTGAACGGGGATATCGGTCTTCCGCTCACCCTTCTGGAGGTTTCTGAAGATACCGAGATGGTTGTGCTGGAGATGGGCATGCGAGCAAGGTACGAGATTGAATTATTATCTCGATTGGCACTTCCGGAAGTAGCCATCGTTACGAATATTGGAGAATCCCATATCCAATTGCTTGGATCTCGGGAGGAAATCGCTAGAGCGAAGCTTGAGATCTTAAGCGGTCTCAAGGAAGGGGGATTGTTCGTCTATAACGGCGATGAGCCGTTGATTGAACAATTGCTTCCACAGGTTGCGAAGCCTGAAGGGATGCTGCGGTATCGATTTGGTTCAACAGATAGCAGTGATATTTATCCGTCTGGGATGATGATGGATGAATTCGGGACTCATTTTACAATAGAAACAGCGAACGGATTAAGTTATTACATCCCTATACTGGGTCAACACAATGTTATTAATGCTCTGGCTGCCATTACCGTCTCGAAATATATGGGTGTTAGCGATGCGGATGTAATGAAAGGACTTAAGTCCGTTCGATTGACTGGGATGCGAATTGAACAGCTGCGCGCTCCATCAGGCTTGACGATTCTGAATGATGCCTACAATGCCAGCCCGACTTCGACAAAAGCGGCGATTGAGCTGCTGCAGCAATTGGAAGGCTATCGGCACAAAATTATTGTGTTGGGTGATATGCTCGAGCTTGGAGACAGGGAGAACGAATACCACGAAGAAATCGGGAAACTGTTAAGCTCGGATCAGGTGGATTATGTATACGCCTACGGGCCTTTATCACGGGAGCTTGTAAAAGCGGCTGAGAAACGATTCCATCCAGGCAAGGTGAAATGGTTCGAGACGAAGGCCGAGATTGTCCGAGAAATATTACGTGTTACACAACCGGAGGATATTGTTTTGGTTAAGGCTTCACGGGGTATGAAACTAGAAGAAGTAGTAAATGGATTATTGGAGCTTTCCAGTTAATATAAGAAAGGGGGGAGATGGTAAATGGAACTGAATGTGATCCTGTTTACGCTGGGAGCTGCGTTTGTGCTTGCTCTGATCGCAGGGCCGCTATTTATCCCGCTGCTGAGACGGCTGAAATTCGGCCAGCAAATACGCTCAGACGGACCGCAAGGGCATTTGAAAAAAGCAGGTACACCGACAATGGGCGGCACGATCATCCTGCTGGCCCTCTCCTTGGCTTTCTTGCGGTTCTCCGATAAAACAATTGAGGCTGTCATACTGCTCATTGCTTCGCTCGGCTATGGATTGGTGGGGTTTCTTGACGACTATATCAAGATCCTGTTCAAACGTTCACTTGGTCTTACAGCCCGCCAGAAGCTTGTCGGTCAGTTGCTTATCTCTGGAATCGTCTGTTACTTGTTATACCGCAGCGGTCATAACACAGATATAAGCATTCCTTTCACTGACCTGACTCTGACGGTTGGTTGGTGGCTGTATGTTCCGTTTGTGGTGATCATGATGCTGGGAATGTCCAATGCGGTCAATTTCACCGATGGCTTGGATGGATTGCTGGCCGGCACAAGTGCAATTGCTTTCGGAGCGTACACGGTTATTGCAATGATGCATTCCAATATGGAGACTGCTATTTTCTCGGCCGCAATGGTTGGTGCTGTCCTGGGATTCTTAGTGTTCAATGCACATCCTGCCAAAGTGTTCATGGGGGATACGGGTTCGTTAGGAATTGGAGGCGGATTAGCTGCTGTTGCGATCCTTACGAAATCTGAATTGTTAATATTGCTTATTGGCGGAGTATTCGTAATTGAAATGCTGTCCGTTGTTATTCAGGTCATCTCGTTCAAGACACGCGGGAAGCGCGTATTCAAGATGAGCCCGATTCACCATCACTACGAGTTGGTGGGGTGGTCTGAATGGAGAATCGTTCTTACATTCTGGTTCGTCGGCCTTGTATTTGCAGGGGCGGCACTTATTAACTTATGAGGTGTAGCAAATGAACCATCCATCACAATATGCCGGGAAAGAAGTAGTGATTCTCGGCCTTGCCCGAAGCGGTGTTGCAGTTGCGAAGCTGCTTCATCAGTTCGGTGTGCGAGTCACCGTAAACGATCAAAAACCGCTTGACCTATGCCCTGAAGCCGAACCTCTAATGGCTCTGGGTATTTCTGTTCTATGCGGAGGACATCCGGATACGTTGATCCACCCTGGTATTTCGCTAGTTGTGAAGAACCCGGGGATTCCTTATTCGATTGCGCCTATTCAGGAAGCACTGCGTCTCGGGATTGAGATTGTAACGGAAGTAGAAGTAGCAAGTCTGATCTGTGAAGCGCCTATCATCGGTATTACCGGATCGAATGGAAAGACAACGACGACAACTTGGGTCGGGGAAATGTTTCGTGAAGCCGGACTGTCCCCGATAATTGCAGGGAACATCGGACGTGCGCTATGTGAAGCTGCCGAAGAAGCATCAGCCGAGGATTGGATGGTTGTGGAGCTGAGCAGCTTTCAGTTGAAGGGCACCAGTCATTTCAAACCGTGCATTGCTTGTCTGCTCAACATTTCAGAGGCTCATCTCGATTACCACGGCACGATGGAAGATTATGTCCAGTCTAAGTTGAAGCTTTTTGCCAACCAAACTGCTGAAGATGCAGCCGTGTTGAATTGGGATGATGCTGTGTGCCGCGAGTTAATCGAGCGTGGAGGCGTTAAGGGGCAGTTATGGCCCTTCTCGATCAAGGTGAGGCTTAGCAGAGGGATTTATCTGGAACCGCCTCTGAAGGACGGAGAGCGGCTCACAGAAGCGCATGAAATCGTATTTTCCCATGGAAGCGATGACCGTGTTCTGGAATCAGATGCTGCATCAATGGTAACTCCCATCGTTAAAGCGCTGGAGCTAGGCATCCCGGGCAAGCATAACGTGCAGAATGCTCTGGCAGCTATCGCGATTGCGTTTGCTGCTAAGGCCAATCAGCCTGCCATAACCGAAGCTCTTAGGAAATTCCGCGGAGTTGAACATCGGCTTGAGCTAGTGCGGCAGCATGCCGGAATCACTTTCTACAATAATTCCAAGGCAACTAATTCTCTGGCTACCATTATAGCCTTTGAGTCGTTCGAGCAGCCGATCGTTCTCATAGCCGGAGGCAAGGATAGAGGGACTTCCTACTCGGATCTGCTGCCTTATTTCCAAAAACATGTGAAGGCCGTTGTTACATTAGGGGAAACACGCGAGAAAATCGCTGAAGTTGCTATTCAAGCGGGGATTTCCGACGTAAAAGTGGTCGATACTGCTAACAGCGCGGCCGATGCCTTACATTCGGCAGTCCAGGAAGCATATAAGTTAGCGGCTTCCGGAGATGTCGTGCTGTTATCACCGGCCTGCGCCAGTTGGGACATGTTCGAGTCTTACGAGGAACGGGGACGCATTTTTAAACAGTCGGTGCATAACCTTGTATAGTAGGGGGGATTGAACAAGCCCCTCAATCTTGTTGCAAGAGGTGTGCGGCGATGTCAAAAGTTCGTTCTTCCCCCGATCCCTGGATTTTGCTCTCTACGTTGTCGATTCTGACAATAGGCGTTGTCATGGTGTACAGCGCCAGCGCCGTTATCGCATTTCATGACTTCGGTGATTATGGTTATTATGTGAAACGACAGCTTGTGTTCGCAGTGCTAGGTGTAATTGCAATGTATTTTACGATGAACACGGATTATTGGGTATGGAAAAAGTTTGCCAAGCCTGGGCTCCTTATTTGTTTCGTCCTGCTGGTAATCGTGCTTATTCCAGGAATCGGTGTTGTTCGCGGCGGAGCGCGCAGCTGGCTTGGTATCGGATCTCTGGGCATACAGCCTTCTGAATTCATGAAGCTAGGTATGATTGTGTTCTTGGCCAAGCTGTTGTCAGAGGAACAGTCGAGGATTACAAGGTTTACGAAAGGCTTACTGCCTCCTTTGCTAATTATGGGAGCCGCTTTCGGAATGATCATGCTGCAGCCTGATTTGGGAACTGGAGCTGTGTTAGTTGGGGCCTCGCTTATTATAATCTATACAGCAGGAGCTAGAATCTCACATCTCCTCATGCTCGCTATGGTAGGTGTGCTAGGCTTAGTTGGTTTGATCGTCGCTGCACCATATCGGCTTCTGCGCATCACCGCATTTCTGGATCCATGGCAAGATCCTCTTGGTGCCGGCTATCAAATTATTCAATCGTTGTACGCCATTGGACCGGGAGGCTTAGTTGGACTCGGTTTGGGCATGAGTCGACAGAAGTACAGCTATTTGCCCGAGCCGCAAACAGACTTTATCTTCTCCATCATTTCGGAGGAGCTTGGCTTTATTGGCGGAGCGGCTGTCCTGCTCTTGTTCCTTCTTCTTGTATGGCGCGGCATGCGTGCAGCGATCACGGCGCCAGATACGTTCGGCAGTCTGCTAGCAGTTGGTATAGTAGGGATGATTGCTGTTCAAGTGATCATTAACATCGGTGTTGTAATCGGCATGTTTCCGGTTACCGGCATCACCCTGCCGCTCATTAGCGCAGGGGGCTCGTCGCTAACGCTTATGCTGACAGCGATCGGGGTGCTTCTTAATATTTCTCGCTATTCGAGGTGAAGACCAAATGACTGACCGCAAGATCGTATTCACCGGAGGAGGCTCAGCCGGCCATGTCACGCCGAACCTGGCACTGATAAGCAGACTCAGAGACTCCGGTTGGAATGTTCAATATATAGGATCAAGCGAAGGAATCGAACGCGGGATTATCCAAGAGGCGAACATTCCGTTTCACGCGATTTCCTCCGGCAAGCTGCGCCGATATTTCGACCTCAAAAATTTGAAAGACCCATTCAAAGTTATAAAAGGATTATGGGATGCTTATCGAGTCCTTGGTCGTATTCGCCCGCGTGTTGTGTTCTCCAAGGGAGGATTCGTATCTGTGCCTGTAGTTGTCGCTAGCTGGATGCGCAGAATACCCGTTATTATCCATGAATCGGATATAACGCCCGGTCTCGCCAATAAACTGTCGCTTCCATTCGCTACGAATATCTGTGTTACGTTTCCAGAAACGATGCGGCATGTGCAAAGCGGCAAAGCAATATACACTGGTCTTCCTATTCGCGATGAGATGTTGGCTGGGAGTGAAGCCAAGGGACGAGCACTCTGCGACTTCCATAGGCAGAAGCCAGTTCTCTTCATTATGGGTGGCAGCCAAGGGTCGAGGATTATTAATGAGGCTGTGCGAGTGGAAGCATCGAGACTGCTAGAACGGTTCCAGATCGTGCACCTATGCGGAAAAGGCAATCTGGATGCTGCAATGGAGGGCGTACGCGGATACAAACAGTTCGAATATGTATCCCATGAGCTTCCTGATCTTTTGGCCTTGGCTGATGTAGTTGTTTCTCGTGCGGGCTCCACATCCATCTTTGAGTTTCTCGCTTTGCAGAAGCCGATGTTGCTAATCCCTCTATCCAGACAAGCCTCGAGGGGAGATCAGATTCTGAATGCAGCATCGTTCCAAGGGAGCGGCTTTAGCGAGGTGCTTCAGGAAGAGGAGCTTACACCTCAGCTTTTATATGATCAAGTGTGCGCTTTATATGATCAACGTCAAGTGTATATGGACCGAATGAAGGCTCATTCGAGTCAAGACAGCTTGTCCAAGATATTGAATTTGATTCAAAAACTATGAAGTCGAAGGTTATCCCAGTCCCTCTTAAGCATTTCTAACCATGACAACTCCCGGAATAATAACTAGGCGTTTGTCACACATGGTTCAGTTTCTCATACTATACACTATAGCCGTGACAGACACCGGGCACACTTATTTATACAGCATGAAGCGAGAGAAACGGCCGTTTTTTCCTTCTTGCGTCTGATTAAGTCCCCGTTCTGTAAAGGAGGTTCCACTATGCAATCCATAATATCAGAATTGCAAGCTGCTCAAGTTGGCGACATCTTGCCGAATGAACCGCTTGCGCCTTATACAACTTGGAAGATTGGCGGTCCGGCGGATTTGCTCGTCATTCCTGATAGTAAAGCCCACTTGGTTGATACGATCCGGATTCTGCATCAACATTCGATGCCATTCGTGCCCATAGGTCGAGGTTCGAATATGCTGGTGTCAGATAAGGGAATTCGCGGTGTTGCTATCAAGCTGGGTCAAGGGATGAATGAACTTCGGTTTGAAGGGAACCAAATCCATGTAGGCGGAGGTTATTCGCTAATTACATTGGCCGTCCAAGCGGGTAAGGAAGGTCTGACTGGATTAGAATTTGCCGGGGGTATCCCTGGTACTGTAGGCGGAGCCGTTTTTATGAACGCGGGAGCACACGGTTCGGATATGTCGCGAATTCTCAAAGAAGCTGAAATTGTGCTAGAAACCGGAGAACTGGTTCGACTTCCACAAGAGGACCTGCTATTCGCTTACCGTCATTCCGTACTCCATACGTTGCCGGGCATTGTTACTGAAGCAGTGCTCGAGCTCGTTCCTGGGGACCGCAAAGAAATTGCGGCCACCATGGCGTCCTACAAGGAGCGCCGAATACGCACACAGCCTCTGCATTTGGCAAGCTCAGGCAGCACGTTCCGCAATCCGGACCATCAATTCGCAGCCAAGCTGATCGAAGACGCCGGACTTAAGGGAGCGCGTGAAGGCGGGGCGGAGGTCTCGATTCAACACGCGAACTTTATTATTAATACTGGTGAAGCGACAGCTAATGACGTCCTGCGTTTGATGGAACGGATGCAAAGCGTTGTATTTGAACGCTATGGCGTTCGACTTGTTCCCGAAGTATTGATGGTTGGGGAAAAATGACGGTTGTGACACTTCCGGTTTCTGCTTGCACTGCAAGCTTTCGGGAGGGTGAAACATTGGAAAAATTGGTTATCGAAGGTGGGAGGCCACTGTCCGGAACGATCCGCATCCATGGAGCGAAAAACGCGGCACTTCCCATCCTGGCAGCAAGCATGATGGCGGAGGGCACCCACAGAATCGAAAATGTGCCGGATTTACTCGATATTCATGTGATGTTAAGTATTTTACGCAGCTTGGGCTGCAAGGCGGAGCTGAATGATGAGACGGTTACGCTTGATACCGGACCCGCTCACTCCTCTCACATTCCGGAAGAACTAATGAAGCAAATGCGTTCCTCGATCTTTCTTATGGGCCCTTTGTTAACCCGTTTCGGGGAAGCGCAGGTTTACCAACCTGGAGGCTGCGCAATAGGGGATCGGAAGATCGATCTGCATTTGAAAGGACTACAGGCGCTTGGCGCCGAGATTCAAGAGTCCGGTAATACGATTATCTGCAGGGCTCCTGTTCTGCGAGGAGCCGATATTGTCCTAGATTTCCCGAGTGTAGGCGCAACCGAGAATATTATGATGGCCGCTGCAATGGCTCGAGGCACTACTACGATCTACAACGCAGCTAGAGAGCCGGAAATTCAAGATTTGCAAAATTTCTTGAACGCCATGGGTGCTCGTATTATCGGAGCAGGAACAGATACGATCACGATTGAAGGCGTTACTCGTTTAGTGCCATGCGAGTATCGCATTATTCCAGACCGGATTGTAGCAGGAACCATTATGGTAGCTGCGGCCATTACAAGAGGTAACATCCAGTTGACTCATGTTAATCCTGCTCATATGAACTCCGTCAGTCATGTGCTGCGACGAGCGGGTGTTCAAGTACACATTGACGGTGATATAATGAACGTAAGCTGTTCTGGACGCCCTAAGGCGGTGGAACGAATCGTAACGTCACCTCACCCCTCTTTTCCAACCGATTTGCAGTCTCAAGTCATGGTTCTTCTATCGTTAGCAGATGGACTGAGTATTATTAAAGAAACGATTTTTGAAGGCCGGTTCAAACATGTTGATGAGCTCGGACGAATGGGAGCTGACATCCGTGTGGACTTAAACTCAGCATTCGTTCGCGGGGTTCCTCGGCTTTACGGGGCTACCGTGGAAGCGACGGATCTACGAGCGGGCGCAGCTTTAGTCATAGCGGGACTTGCCGCGGCCGGGACGACGATTGTGGAGCAAATTCATCACATTGATCGAGGTTATGACCGCATTGAACTCATGTTCAGCAGACTGGGTGCCAGAATTGAACGGTTCATGCCAGTCACCAACAAATAGCTCTAATAGCATGGAATACATGATTCATAGATTTGCTTAGAATGGAATTCAGGCGCCGCACACGTCCCCTTTCTTACTCAGGAAGGGGACCAAAGGCGTATTTATACATCTGCATTGCTTTCGAAGTGCGAATGTTTCACATTCGCTAAGCTCATGCTTTCGAAGTGCGAATGTTTACATTCGCTAAGCTCATGCTTTCGAAGTGCGAATGTTTCACATTCGCTTAAGGAGGTTACTATATTGTCGCACCCCGCGCAGGAGAAAATGCCCGTACTGAGAGAAGAGAAGCCTAGAAGACGCAGCAGCCGTAAGCTATTATGGTTCCTGTTCTTGTTATTTGTGGTGCTTCTGGCGGTTCTTTTCTTCCGTTCATCTATTAGCAAGATTGAGAGAATCGAAATTACCGGGCAAGAGCTGCTTCCCGAGGATACGATTCGGAGCACGCTTGCCATCCAACCAGGGGATCACTTTTTCGGTATACGCTCAGGGGCTTTAAAGGACATGGTCAAACAATTGCCTTTAGTGCAAGATGTGGAAGTATCTAAGAAGTTCCCGGGTCTTGTGAAAATTAAAGTCAAAGAATATGCCCGTGTCGCCTTCCAATTTGGTGCTGATGGGAGAATGGAAGCGGTGTTAGCGAATGGATTGACGGTAGCTGCCGGCGTCGGACAAGCTGTGCAATTGGACAAACCCATTCTGACCGGATGGAAGGCTGATGATCCCTGGTTAAGGAAACTTTGTGAAGCATTAGCCAGCATCCCTTCAACGCTGTTGGCTGAGATTTCAGAGATCAAGCCTTCGCCCACTTCGACCTACGAAGACAAAATCAAGATGTACACACGCTCTCCATTTGAAGTATATACTACCGTTAGTTACTTGGCACAAAAAATGACATATTTGGAAGAGATGATTGCTCAAATGCGAGAAAAAGAAGTGGAATCTGGTGTTTTTGAACTGCTTGAAGTGGATACACATACACCTTTCGAACAATATTACAACTTGAAGCCTTCGCCAACTCCAAATTCAGGTAAAGACTCTAAGAAGAACGGCTAGCATTTTTAAAAGAACACTACTCATTTATTTGAAGAAATGATAGTATTGTAATGATGTAGTATTGCAGTTGCTAATATTTACATTGCAAAAACGTCATAAAAAATTGACGAAAAAAGAGGGAAAATATAAACCGTGTGGAATATGTACAAAAGCAAACTTAGCCATAACAGGTTTATTTCCAGTATACAGGAGGTGCCAAGGGTTGAGCAGCAATGACATCATTGTGAGTTTGGACATCGGTACATCCAAGGTTCGAGCGATCATCGGTGAGTTGAATAATGGAGCCATCAATATAATTGGGGTCGGTTCAGCTGACTCTGAAGGTATTCGTAAAGGTGCTATTGTCGATATTGACCAAACCGTCCAATCCATTCGGAATGCAATAGATCATGCCGAACGGATGGTAGGTATACAGATCTCGGAAGTGTATGTAGGTATTACAGGCAATCATATTGCCTTACAGACGAGTCACGGAGTTGTGGCCGTATCCGATGAAGACCGAGAAATTGGAGAAGTAGATATCGAGCGTGTACTGCAAGCTTCCAAAGTAGTTGCATTACCTCCCGAACGTGAGATTATTGGCGTTGTGCCGAAGCAATATTTAGTAGATGGATTAGAAGGAATTCAAGATCCTCGCGGAATGATAGGCGTTCGTCTGGAAGTAGAGGCATCCATTGTCACAGGTGCCAAGACCTCCATACATAACCTTATTCGCGTCGTGGAGAAGGCGGACTTGAAAGTATCGGGTCTCATTCTCATGTCTTTAGCTGCAGGCCAGATGTGCCTCTCTAAGGATGAGAAAGCGATCGGAACCGTACTTGTTGATATTGGTGCTGGAGCGATCACAGTCGCCATCTACGACGAAGGCAGCTTGATTGCAACATCAACCATCCCGATTGGCGGAGAATATATCACGAATGATATTTCGATTGGGATTCGTACTCAATTGGATATTGCCGAGAAGATCAAGCTTAAATTTGGCTGTGCGATTGTGGAACATGCAGCCGGTGATCAAGTATTCAAAGTAAATCGGATTGGCAGTAACGTCGATAAAGAATTTTCCCAAGTGGATTTGGCGAACATAATTGAGCCGCGCGTGCAGGAAATATTCCAATTAATCCGTGCAGAAGTTGCACGTCTTGGATATCCAGAGCCTGCTGGAGGTTATGTGCTTAGCGGTGGGGCTGTAACAATGCCCGGCATGTTGGAGATTGCACAAATAGAGTTGGAGAATTCCGTCCGTATTGCCGTTCCCGATTTCATCGGAGTCCGCGACCCATCGTACACGAATGGCGTAGGAATTATCCAGTATGTGTACAAGTATTCCAGACAGCGCAGCACATCCGCTGTAAGGAAAACAACGAAGAAGGCAGCAGCACCTGAAAAAACTAAGGATGGATTGATGGAAAGATTCAAGAACTGGATCAGTGAGTTTATCTAAAATTCTAGCGGCGCTATGATTATACGGGAACGGTTAGGGGGATTTTGTGGAATGTTTGAATTTGATTTGGATACAGACCAATTAGCCAAAATTAAGGTGATTGGTGTTGGCGGCGGCGGCAGCAATGCGGTGAATCGAATGATCGAGTTCGGTGTAAAAGGTGTTGAATTTATAACCGCTAACACAGATGCGCAAGCGTTGCATACAGCCAAGTCGCAAATTAAGCTTCAGTTGGGTGAGAAGCTTACACGCGGATTAGGCGCAGGCGCGAATCCGGATGTAGGTAAGAAAGCAGCCGAAGAATCACGTCAGCAAATTATTGATGCACTGAAAGATTCAGATATGGTATTCGTTACAGCTGGAATGGGTGGAGGTACCGGTACAGGTGCTGCTCCCGTAATTGCTGAGATTGCAAAGGAATGCGGAGCGTTGACAGTAGGAGTCGTCACACGTCCATTTACATTTGAAGGCCGCAAGCGTGCAGCACAAGCTGACGCGGGTATTCAAGCTCTTAAGGAGAAAGTGGATACGCTGATTGTCATCCCGAATGACCGCCTGCTTGAGATTATCGATAAGAAAACTCCGATGTTGGAAGCTTTCCGTGAAGCCGATAACGTTCTTCGCCAAGGTGTAAAGGGAATATCTGACTTGATAGCTGTACCAGGATTAATCAACTTGGATTTCGCCGATGTCAAGACGATCATGACAGAACGAGGATCCGCTTTGATGGGAATCGGTGTCGCCAAGGGCGAGAACCGGGCTGCAGAAGCGGCTAAGATGGCGATCATGAGTCCTTTGCTGGAAACCTCGATTGACGGTGCCAGAGGAGTGCTTATGAATATTACAGGCGGTGTTAATCTGAGCTTATACGAGGTTAACGAAGCTGCAGATATCGTCGCTACTGCATCCGATGCTGAAGTGAATATGATCTTTGGTGCAGGAATCGATGAGAATTTAACAGATGAGATAGTGGTAACAGTTATTGCTACGGGCTTCGAACACAAGCCTGCTGCTGTCGCTCCGCCTCGCCGTTCCCCAGGTGCGGTCGAGCCTGCGGAGAAGTATGCTAACCCGCTCAAGCCTTTTGGCACTCAACCATCTAGTGATCAATTAGATATTCCTACATTTTTGCGTAACCGCGGGAAAAACAACCCTGGCGGACGCTAGTATCACTTCATAGAATTAAGCAAATGAAACGCCGCTGCGGCTTGTCCGCATGCGGCGTTTTTGTCTGTTATCCGCATAACGAACAGGTGGGTGTCCAGACCTACCCATAGAATAGCAAATTTCGCTAAAATTAGATGCATTACAGTGACAAGTTTAGACAGACTTTGGAATAGGCTTACTATATACTAAACTCAATCGTTGATCCGGTTGGGCGTTAGTTGCTAGATGGAAGGCAGATTAGGGGTTATTACAAGAGTGAAGCAGCAGAAGCGGAGGAATGATTGTGGTCGTCTATCTGGATCTCATCTTCCTCATTAATTTGTTCGTAGACGGAATAGTCTTGTACTTAACGGCTTGGACACGCAAGCTTCCTGTAAAGACTTGGAGAATTGCTCTTTCTGCGACAATAGGCGCTTCGTATGTGCTCATGATGTGGAGCCCTACCTTATCCTTTATGTTTACAATCGTTGTGAAATGCTTACTTTCTTTAATCATGATTGTTGCTGCTTTCGGCTTTGGTGGGATTCAAGCATTTTTACGCAATCTCGGTGCATTCTATCTGATTAACTTCGCTGCAGCAGGAGGCGTATTCGCATTATACTTTTTTACTCAGTCTTCTAGTGAAGTGATGAATGGGATTCTAGTTACTCGTACTGGGGGAGTCGCATTTCAGTTGCAGATCGGGTTCTGGTTCACTGTGATCGGACTGACCTTCATGATCTGGTTCTACAAGCTGGTGTTCTCTGCTACCCGAAGACGGCAGGCGATGACACAATATTTGGCTCAAGTACGCATTTATATTGGGGACTTCGAATCTCAATGCACAGGCCTTGTTGATACGGGTAATCAATTGTACGATCCTTTGACCCGAACACCTGTCATGGTGCTGGAAGCCGAACAATGGAGGGAGATGCTCCCGCCAGAATGGATGAAGCGTATTCGAATGTCTGAAGTGGATCAATTGATAGCGACGATTGGCGACGACGAGTGGATTTGGCAGGACCGCCTAAGACTAGTCCCGTATCGGGGAGTTAATCGAGGCACTCAGTTTATGCTGGCTGTGAAGCCTGACAAGGTGGTGGTTAAGTTTGCCGACAACGAGATTGTGAATGCCAAAGTTTTAGTCGGGTTGGACGGAGGCACTCTATGCGCTGACGGATCTTACCACGCTATTATCCATCCTACGCTCGTGCAATTAGAAGCTTGACACTTTTGTTAGGCCTCGAACGCCTTTCAATACAATCACAAACAACAAAATCCAAATCTTAAGCCAACATTGCGGTGGCAATAGTAATCAGGAGGTAACCCCATGCTCTTGAAAGTGAAATTGTTCATGCATCTTTATTATTATCGCCTCTTATTCTTACTTGGCTTGAAGAGTGAGGAAATTTATTACATCGGGGGCAGCGAGGCTCTTCCACCACCTCTTTCACGAGAAGAAGAAGAGTACTTGCTTGAAAAGCTTCCATCCGGCGATTCGGCTATCCGAGCTATGCTGATTGAACGCAATTTGCGCCTTGTCGTGTATATTGCCAGGAAATTCGAGAACACAGGGATCAATATTGAAGATCTTGTCTCCATTGGCGCGATTGGACTGATTAAGGCAGTCAATACGTTCGATCCTGAGAAAAAAATAAAACTGGCTACATACGCTTCTCGCTGTATTGAGAATGAGATCCTTATGTATTTGCGACGCAATAGTAAATTACGTACGGAGGTATCGTTTGATGAGCCTCTTAACATCGACTGGGACGGTAATGAGTTGCTTCTGTCAGATGTGTTAGGCACCGAGAATGATACGATTTATCGAAATATTGAAGAGCAAGTAGATCGGAAGCTTTTGCATAAAGCGTTGGATAAGCTCTCCGAGAGAGAACGTATTATTATGGAGCTGCGATTCGGACTTCAAGATGGGGAGGAAAAGACCCAGAAGGACGTCGCCGACATGTTAGGAATATCGCAATCTTACATATCAAGGCTGGAAAAACGAATAATCAAGCGCTTACGCAAGGAATTTAATAAGATGGTTTAAGCTAGACACGGTGCAGAAGACACCGTTTTCATAACGATTTGCCGTTCTGCAATGACCTGCGGGCAGCGCATAAAAAAATCTTCCAAGGAGATAATGTACATTAATGTTTCTCCTTGGGAGGTAGTACACGATGACCCGAAACAAAGTCGAGATCTGTGGTGTTGATACTTCAAAATTGCCTGTACTTACGAACGCTGAGATGCGCGAATTGTTCGTGCGGCTTCAAAAAAACAAGGAGCGGATGGCAAGAGAGAAGCTGGTTAACGGAAACCTGAGGTTAGTGTTAAGCGTAATCCAAAGATTCAACAATCGAGGCGAGTTCGTAGATGATTTATTTCAAGTGGGCTGTATCGGCTTGATGAAGGCGATAGACAATTTCGATCTAGGTCAGAACGTCAAATTTTCCACTTACGCAGTGCCCATGATTATAGGCGAGATTCGCCGCTACCTGCGTGATAACAATCCTATCCGGGTATCTCGCTCGCTGCGCGATATTGCTTACAAAGCTTTGCAGGTCCGGGATAGCCTGACGAACACGAATTCACGTGAACCGTCCATATATGAAATATCCGAAGTTCTGAACGTACCTAAGGAAGATGTTGTGTTTGCCCTAGATGCGATTCAAGATCCGGTTTCTTTGTTTGAACCGATTTATCATGATGGCGGTGACCCCATCTACGTCATGGATCAGATCAGTGATGAACGGAACAAGGATGTTTCCTGGATTGAAGGAATTGCCCTAAGGGAAGCGATGCGTAAACTGAATGATCGTGAGAAAATGATATTATCCATGCGATTTTTCGAAGGTAAGACGCAGATGGAAGTAGCCGATGAAATAGGTATTTCTCAAGCTCAAGTGTCACGATTGGAGAAATCGGCGATCTCGCAAATGCAGAAGCACGTTAAATCGTAGGGAATGGGACAGCTCCTGTTGAAGGGGCTGTTTTGCATTTCCTGAGAAAAAAAGTTGCGCTTCGTCCGACAAGAAGGACATTTCCGAACAGCCCGACATATAATGGACTGTAGGCTTAGGCGCTAAATCCGCGTGCTTGGCCTAACTACAGACGATTCGTGGTGATGCTTCGTGAAAATATCAGATTTTCAATCCAAGGACGTCATCAATATCGTGGATGGGAAAAAGCTGGGGCAAATTAGCGATTTGGAGCTCGATCTTAGACAAGGTAGGATCGATTCGATTGTGGTGCCGAACCAAAGCAAGTTTTTTGGGTTTTTCGGCGGTGGAACAGACGTAGTTATCCCATGGCGCAATATCGTAAAAATCGGCATGGATGTCGTTCTGGTAAAGCTGGACGATGCCCGGGTGTACAGATCGGCAGAAGAAGGAGATGTGCCTCAGGACTATAATAATCGTTCCTACCGATAAGAGGATTTCCGAAACAGGCGTGCGTCCAATAAGCTGGGCGGAAGCCTTTTTGGTGTTACTATGGTAAGATTAAGGTTGGGGGTGGACGTGATTGTATGACAACAGAACCATTTAATCTAATAGCGGACCAACAAGCAGGTTATCATATAGCAGAGTGGCAGGAGCGCTTTCCTTTTGTTAGTGCCGGAATCACATCTCGCTCAGGCGGTGTTAGCGAAGCGCATTTGCAGTCGATGAATTGCGCGCTTCATGTAGGAGACGATGCAGATAAAGTGTTCGCTAATCGTGCTATACTGGCTGATCAGTTGGGTGTTCCTTTCGAAGCTTGGACTTGTGCTGAACAAGTACATGGCAATAGAGTAGCGCTTGTGACAGCTAGTGAACGAGGGAAAGGCCGTTTGAGCCGTGAAGACGCTATTCAGAATACGGATGCATTAATTACGAATGAGCCAGGAGTGTGGCTCACTGCCTTTTTCGCAGATTGTGTTCCTTTGTACTTCTTTGATCCTGTCCAGAAAGCAGTTGGACTCTCGCATGCTGGTTGGAAAGGGACGGTGCTGCAAATAGCAGAAGCTACTGTCAAGGGGATGGCTCTGCATTTCGGAAGCAAGCCAGCTGATCTGATCGCAGCGATTGGTCCTTCGATTGGCGGATGCTGTTATGAGATTGATGAAGCGGTTGCGAATCCGGTGTTAGCGGCCTTGGAGCAGATCGGAATCTCCGAAGCACACGACAGTTTTCTAGCTTCCAGATCGGATAAGCCAGGTAAATATATGTTGAACTTGCAACAAATAAACAGACAAATTATGATAAAAGCAGGAATTTTGCCGAGTCGTATCGAAATATGTGGCATGTGCACAAGCTGCAGAACAGATTCGTTCTTCTCCCATAGGAAGGAGAAAGGCCGAACCGGGCGGATGACTGCATGGATTGGCATAGACCTTAAGCGCTCCTAGTTGGAGCTGGAGGGTAGAAGGCGGAGGACAGCAAGTGAGCATTCAGCAGAGAATTGAGCAGGTGGAAAGACGGATCCAGGCTGCCTGCTTGCGCAGTGGAAGAAGCCGCGGGGAAGTACAGGAAATAGCCGTTACGAAATATGTTTCCTTAGAGACGACCAGACTGGCGATGCAGCAAGGGCTATTACATATTGGTGAGAATCGCTGGCAGGATGCTCAGGCCAAATGGGAAGCGCTTGGCTCTCAAGGCGTGTGGCATTTTATCGGTCATCTGCAGACGAACAAAGTGAAAGAGGTTATTGATAAATTCACTTATATTCATTCATTGGACCGACTATCTCTTGCCCAGGAATTGGACAAGCAGGCTGCCAAGCGAAATATAGAGGAAGTGCGTTGTCTGATCCAATTGAATGTATCGGGTGAGGAGTCCAAACAAGGCTTGGAGCCCGAGGAGCTGCTAACGTTCGCCGAGAAGCTTACCCTTTTCCCGAGACTCAAGATTGCAGGACTTATGACAATGGCCCCCTATGAGATGGAGGCCGAAGCTACACGTCCTGTTTTCCGCGAATTGAGGGAATGGAGGGATAAGCTCAATGCAAGCGGAGTGCTGGGTTATACGGTTTCTCACTTGTCGATGGGCATGTCTAACGATTTCGAAGTGGCCATTGAAGAAGGTGCAACCATGGTCAGATTGGGAACCGTGTTAGTGGGTAAAGAATAGGAGAAGCTATATCATATTGGAATCGAAGGAGGAATATAAGATGGGCGTTATGAATCGTTTTTTGAACTTTGTCGGGCTGCAGGATGAAGAAGAAGTGATTGAGCGGGAGAAAATCGTGGATGAAACGGATGAAAATGAAACTTCATCGACAGATCCCCGTAAAAATAAGGGAAACATCGTAAGTATTCATTCTCAACGCAACACGAGAGTTGTGTTAGCCGAACCTCGCTCATATGAAGAAACACAAGAAATTGCGGATCACTTAAGATCCCGCCGTCCTGCAGTTGTTAATCTTCAGAGAGTGCGTCCAGACCAAGCTATCCGTATTGTAGATTTTCTGAGCGGCACGGTTTATGCTTTGAATGGCGGTATTTCGAAGATCGGGCCGAATATTTTTCTATGCACCCCCGATTCGATTGAAATACAAGGCGCTATTTCGGACATGATGGATGAAGAGGAAGAATACAGAAAATCGAGGTGAACACGTTGTCAGGAGACACAATTCTCAACATCCAACATTATATTTCACAGTTGGGCGTCATATATCAATACCTGGTTATTGCCTATGTTCTTCTCTCATGGCTGCCAAGTGCGAGAGAGAGCTTTATTGGTGAAATTCTAAGCAAGCTGGTGGAGCCTTACTTGAGTCCTTTCCGCAGGTTTATTCCGCCAATTGCAGGGATGATAGATATTTCTCCAATCGTCGCGTTAATCGCATTGCGATTTGTAGTAATGGGGATTAATACGGTAGTCGGTTACTTGCTAGGCATGTTTTAAACATAAAAGGTGATGAACTTTGCAACCTGAAATATACAAGCATTTCCATCCTGATGAACATCATTTTGTCGATAAAGCCTGGGATTGGCTATTCCGTGCAAGCGAGCAGCATGCTGTAAAGCTGACGGATTTTCTTGATCCCAGACAGGCATACATATTCGGTACCCTGGCGGGCCGGCACCCGGATGCCGGGGTCCAATTATTCGGCGGGCATGAGCAAGCGGAACGGAAAAGAGCCTGGATTGCTCCAGACTATATGCAGTCTTCGGAGGATAGCTTCCAGCTGTCCGTGCTCGTCATTACTTCGGAGGACGCACAGTTTGGCAAGCTGACACATGGAGATTTCCTTGGATCATTGCTCGGACTTGGCTTGAAGCGTGATAAGATCGGTGATATTTATGTGTTGGAAGGGCAGTGTCACTGTGTAATTGCGTCGGAGATTGCCGATTACATTCGGCTTCAGCTTCAGCAGGTGAATCGGGTTCATGTTAGGACTGATTTGGTACCTCTCTCGCAGCTGCAGACCTCCGCGCAAACACTTGAAGAAATGAATATCTCAGTGGCCTCTATGCGGATGGATGGCATCGTTAGCGATGTTTATCGATTAAGCCGGGCAAAAGTGCTTCCTCCCATTAAGAACGGACGTTGCAAGGTGAATTGGAAGGTCGAAGAGGATCCCAGTCAGATCTTGAAGGCTGGAGATGTGATTTCATTCCAGGGCTTTGGAAGGTTTCGTATCATTGAGGCTCAGGGCGAGACAAAAAAGGGGCGTATTCGACTGAAAGTCGGGAAATACGTGTAGGGCTGATGCAGGATTTTGCATCATTACGTCGAATGGTAAGAAGAGAAGAGCGACACGTAACGTGTGGAGTCTTCCAAATTTTCAGGAGGTGCACCAATGCCTTTAACGCCATTGGATATACATAATAAAGAATTCGGCCGACGTGTGCGGGGCTATGACGTAGATGAGGTCAATGAATTTTTAGATCAGGTGATTAAGGACTATGAGGCTTTAATCCGTGAGAATAAAGATCTTCAGAATCAGATACATGGTCTACAGGAGCGGCTAACCCATTTCTCGAATATTGAGGAGACGCTCAGCAAGACGATTATTGTGGCGCAAGAGGCAGCGGATGAGGTGCGCAGCAATTCCAAGAAAGAAGCGCAGCTTATTGTAAAAGAAGCAGAGAAGAATGCCGACCGCATTATCAATGAATCCTTGTCGAAGTCACGTAAAGTATCAATGGAGATTGAAGAATTGAAAAAGCAGGCTTCCATCTACAGAACGAGATTCCGGACCTTGGTCGAAGCTCAACTCGAGATGCTGCGCAATGACCAATGGGATACATTGAACAGTGGCAGCAGGGAGAAAGAATCGATCCTTGAATAAGGACAAGTCACTCATTTGACGAACATTCCACCATTCGCTATACTTCATCATAGTATGATCCATGGGACAAACCGCGATAGCGGTTGTTTTTCTGACATTACGAGAAAGTTCAATATAGTTCAAAGCGATGACTGGGACGAGTAGGTTCGATCAGGACGGCATCAGCGAGCCGGGGGCAGTGTAAGCCTGGCAGCCGTAGGCGAATTCCGAATATCACCCAGGAGCGTATCTTGATGACGAGCGCACAATCTACGTTCGTTCTAGAGAGCACCGGGTGGTTCCCGTTATTCAATCGTCGAGTGAGCGTGTTATGCGATCTTTCCCCTTTCCTGGTTCAGAACGATCGTAGACGCTTATTAGGGTGGTACCGCGAGTAAGCTTCTCGTCCCTTGTTGGGATGAGAAGTTTTTTTGTTGGCAATAAACAATAGTTCATTAAGGAGTGAGAGTAATCTATGGACTACAGTAAAACGTTAAATTTGCTGCAGACAGACTTTCCTATGCGAGGCAATCTGCCGCAAGCTGAGCCTAATATGCAACAGCACTGGGATGAAATCGATATCTACACTCAAGTACAGCAGCGTAATGCGGGCAAGCCCAAATTCATTCTGCATGATGGGCCGCCATATGCGAATGGAGATATTCATATTGGTCATGCGCTTAATAAAGTACTTAAAGATTTTATCGTCCGTTACAAATCGATGAATGGGTTCGACGCGCCTTATGTTCCGGGCTGGGATACGCATGGTTTGCCGATTGAACAGGCCATTGCGAACGGCGGAAAGGTCGATCGCAAGAAGATGACGGTCGACGAATTCCGCAAGTATTGTGAGGAATATGCCTTGCAGTGGGTAGAACGTCAAAAAAGCCAGTTTCAGCGTTTGGGAGTTAGAGGAGACTGGAAGAACCCTTATATCACTTTGCAGCCCCGATATGAGGCACAGCAAATTCGTGTATTCGGGGATATGGTAGGTAAAGGCTATATTTATAAGGGGCTTCGACCTGTGTATTGGTCTCCTTCTTCCGAGAGTGCGCTAGCCGAAGCTGAGATCGAATACCGCGAGAAGACTTCGGCATCCATCTATGTTTCGTTCGATATCAAGGACGGCAAAGGGATTGTGCCTAATGATGCAGCGATCGTGATCTGGACCACAACACCATGGACCTTGCCTGCTAATCTGGCCATTACGGTGCACCCAGAGCTGGAATATGTATTGGTGGAGACAGGTGGGAACAAGTACATCGTAGCTCAAGGCTTACTTCATTCCGTTAAGAAGGAACTTGATTGGAACGAGGTTACCACCCTTGCAACAGTAAAAGGCTTAGAGTTGGAATACGTTTCCTGTCAACATCCGTTCTATGATCGGGAGTCTGTGGTTATATTAGGCGATCATGTAACGCTTGATGCAGGAACTGGCTGTGTCCACACTGCGCCGGGACATGGGGAAGATGATTTTTACGTCGGTCAGAAATATAATTTGGGTGTATTGTGCCCTGTGGATGACCAAGGTCATCTGACCTCGGAAGCGCCCGGCTTCGAAGGAGTATTCTACGACAAGGCGAACAAGCTGATTACGGAGAAGTTGGAGCAGTCCGGGCATTTGCTCAAGTTAAGCTTCATCCAGCATCAATATGCTCATGACTGGAGAACCAAGAAACCTGTAATATATCGAGCAACGGAGCAATGGTTTGCCTCTGTGGACAAATTCCGAGGGGAGATGCTGGAGCAGATTAAGCGGGTGAAATGGACTCCGAGCTGGGGCGAGATACGTCTGCATAACATGATTGCGGATCGCGGAGACTGGTGTATATCCAGACAGCGTGTATGGGGCGTGCCTATCCCGATCGTATACTGCCGTTCTTGTAATTCTCCGTTAGTAAATGAGGCAACCATTGAACATATAGCTGCCATTTTTGATAATGTTGGCTCAAATGCTTGGTTCGTTCGAGATGCGCAGGAATTATTACCTGCCGGAACGAGTTGTGGGTCCTGCGGACATGAGCATTTCCGTAAAGAAACCGACATTATGGATGTCTGGTTTGACTCCGGGTCCAGCCATGTTGCCGTTCTTGAGTCGCGTCCAGAGCTTCAGTGGCCTGCTGACCTATACCTCGAGGGATCTGATCAATATCGCGGGTGGTACAACTCTTCTTTAATCACAGGAGTTACGGTTCGCGGTCAATCCCCGTACAAAGGCATCCTAAGCCATGGATTTGCGCTTGATGGTGAAGGCCGTAAAATGTCCAAATCATTAGGGAATACAGTTGATCCGAATCAAGTATGCGGCAAGCTCGGTGCAGACATATTACGTCTATGGGTCGCTTCCGTAGATTATCAGTCCGATGTGCGTATATCCGATAACATCTTGACGCAAATTACCGAAGTATACCGCAAAATACGGAATACGCTCCGTTTCTTGCTGGGTAATCTGACGAACTTTAATCCTGCCGAAGACAAAGTCGAGTTTAACCAACTTAATGAGCTGGATCGCGTTGCTGTGCTTCGTCTTAACCGGATGGCTGAGAAAGTGCTCCAGGCTTATGAGAACTATGAATTCCACGTTGTCTACCAAGCTGTTCATCATTTCTGCGCGGTGGAGATGAGTGCGTTCTATCTGGATATTGTCAAAGACCGCTTGTATGTCAGTGCGCCTGATGACAAGCAGCGTAAAGCATGTCAATCCGTATTATTCGAGGCATTGACGGTAATAACTAAACTAATCGCACCTATTCTGCCGCATACCGCAGATGAGGTTTGGAAGTTCATTCCAGGTAAAGACACTTTAAGTGTCCAATTATCGGATATGCCAGTCATTAATAAGACGCTTTACGATTCTTCCCTCGAACAGAAGTGGGATTCTTTTAATGAAGTTCGCGATGAAGTGCTGAAGGCATTGGAAGAGGCAAGGAAGAACAAAGTTATAGGGAACTCGCTTAGCGCAAGCCTGCATTTGTATCCGAACGCAAAGACCGCTGAATTGTTAGCTCAGTTCAATGATTTGGATAACTTGTTCATCGTATCCAAGGTAACGATTCATCCTTCGACTGAAGAAGTTCCGGCAGATGCGGTCAAGTTAGAGCTAGTGTCTGTTTCTGTGAAGCAGGCTGAGGGTGAGAAATGTGAACGTTGCTGGAACGTTACGCCAGAGGTAGGGGAAGACAAGGAACATCCTGCACTTTGTAGACGTTGTTCATCCGTAGTACAATTACTATAATCAGGCTATGCGAACAGGAGGAGAGCCGGCAGTAATCAACCGGTTCTCCCATACAACTAAAGACAGCAGGGGGTGGCAATTCGATGGACGGTACAACAAGCAGCCAGGAAAATTCCTTGGATTCGAAGCAATTGTCAGCATTGAATGAGCGGTTAATTAAAATTGCCAATCAAATGGAAAAAACCCAAATCGCTGACTATGTGATGCTGTTGAACAAACCTCGAAGGTTAATTGCCATCAATTTGTTGTTCGGAATTGCAAGAGGTGTAGGGATAGCAATTGGATTCACTTTGTTTACTGCATTGATTCTTTATGGACTTCGTTTATTAGGAGCTCTGAACTTGCCTATAATCGGTGACTTCGTTGCGGATATCGTCAAAATAGTACAGGTGCAATTGGAAGGCAGAGCGTTCTGATGATTGAAAAGGCGGGATTGCGACCTTAAACATCTTCAACTCGATCAGGCTCTAATAATGGTTCTCCTTCATGTTGGTCCATATATTGCTTGTATTGTTTGTTGCGAACAACTGTAACATGCTGTCCGTAAATGTCTGTGGCCAAAAAGCTTTCTAATGACTCTACGTAGCCTTCATTTTCATCTGCTTCAATGTACACATCCTTATAGTCGTGGATCTCGTTGTCTTCGGCCATGGCGGGGGAGTTGGAGGTTCCCCAGCTTTCAACGATTTGCCAGGCGTCTTCACCGTCGAATTCCGTTTCATCATCTCTACCGTCGACACTGGAACGGCCAAATGCAGGCTCCAGCACTTGCTCCTCTACAGGGCGGTAATCGCTGACCGGTGCCTGCGGGGATGCATGCTCGATACAGGTAGTAGCAGTTGGAACGGCTTGGAGCCTTTCAAAAGCTATGGGTCGGCCGCACTGTACACATAAACCATAATTACCGGAATCCATTCTGCTAAGAGCATCAAGATTAAGTTCCATATGACGCTCAGCATTGTGATTCAAAGCTATGTCTTTACTGCGCTCGAACATTTCCGAACCCAGATCAGCCGGGTGGTTGTCATAAGCAGATAACTCACCTGTGGACACACTGGTTGAATCGTCAAGCCCGTATTCTTTGCTAAGTTCCTCATGCAGTTTCAGGTCTGATTGCTCTTCCCAAAGCAGCTGCCGAAGCTCATCGAGTTGGTTTTGGTTTAAATGGTTCATGTTCCGACTCCTTTTCGAATGCTTAAGATTCATATGCTCATAGGGTTTACGGAGACGTCCATTTTTAGTGAAGGAATAATCAGGGTAATCAGGTTGACTAACAGCGAGTAGGAGGATAATGGAATGATTTATTATTTGTACGCTATCATTGTGCTCGTACTGGATCAGATCACGAAGTGGCTCATTGTTAAAAATTTGGAGCTTTATGAGACTCGTCCGGTGATAGGGGAGTTTTTTCAGATTACATCACATCGCAATAAAGGCGCGGCATTCAGCATATTGCAAGATCAGAGATGGTTTTTCATTATCGCGACAACGGTTGTTTTAGCAGGAATATTGTGGTATTTGAACAAAATCCGCAAGGAAAAAAGCAAAAAGCTGCTTGGAGTTGCGTTAGGTTTGCTGCTGGGAGGAGCGCTTGGAAACTTCATTGATCGTCTTCTGTTCGGGCAGGTCGTAGACTTCCTTCAGTTCCATTTCCAAATAGGCGGCGTAATTGATTATATTTATCCTATATTTAACATAGCGGATTCAGCCATAGTCATTGGGGTTATTCTTATATTTTTAGACTCCATACTGGAATGGCGGAAAGAAAGAAGAGGGCAAACACATGAGCTGGACGGAACAGGAAGCGGATCATAATGAAGCGTTGGAATGGGTAATCGAGCAGGAGCATAACGGAGAACGAATCGATAAATTTGTTACGGAATCCTTGGAAGAAGAAACATCTAGATCGCAAATTCAGATATGGGTTAAAAGCGGACATGTGAAGGTTAACGGAGCTGCTGTCAAATCTAACCATAAGCTGTCTGTTGGAGATACAGTTGTTCTTGAAGTTCCTGAGCCTGTTGCAAAAGATATAGCGGCAGAGCCGATACCCCTTGATGTCGTATATGAGGATTCGGATCTGATCGTCGTCAATAAAGTTAGAGGCATGGTCGTTCATCCTGCGCCAGGGCACACTTCGGGAACGCTTGTAAATGCTTTTATGCATCATTGTAAAGACTTGTCCGGAATTAACGGAGAACTGAGACCTGGAATCGTGCATCGCATTGATAAGGATACATCTGGTCTATTGATGGCGGCAAAAAATGATAAAGCTCATATATCATTGGCACAGCAGCTCAAGGATCATTCTGTAACGAGGGTGTACACGGCTGTTGTTCATGGGAATGTGGCCCACGATCATGGAACGATTGATGCTCCTTTGGGAAGAGATTCGGCTGATCGCAAAATGTTCGCAGTTACGAATCGCAATAGTAAACATGCTGTAACTCATTTTCTAGTTCTTGAGCGTATCGGTAATTTCACGGTATTGCAATTGAAGCTGGAAACGGGTCGGACGCATCAGATACGGGTTCATCTTAAGTTTATCGGTCATCCGTTAGTCGGCGACCCTGTATATGGTCTTCGCAACCGATTCGATAAATGGATGGAAGGACAAGCTCTTCATGCAGGTTCACTTGGTTTTCGCCATCCGCGAACAGACGAATATATGGAGTTCGAAGCTCCGCTCCCGGACGATATGGTTAAGTTGTTGGAAGTGTTAAAAACGATGTAGGGGAAATCATTGCAGGGAACGGCACATGAAGCGGGGAGCAGAGTGCGCTAATGATAGGCAGGGAGAGGAGTGGGGAACATATGCTAGAGCATCTCGTTAATTCGAGTGTGCAGGGGATTCAAATTTCAGGCATTCGTAAAATATCCAATTTAGTCGCGACCTACAAAGATGCACTGACGCTTACAATAGGTCAGCCAGACTTCCCTACACCCGCGCACATCGTGGAAGCGGGAAAACGGGCATTGGACAACAATCGGACTGTGTACACACCAAATGCTGGGTTGCCGGAGCTCAGAAAGGCGGCTGCCCATTTCATTCGGGTGAAGTATGGAATGGACTACAATCCGGATAGCGAGGTTATTGTAACCGCGGGGGCAAGTCAGGCGCTGGATATTACGCTTCGCACGATACTGGAAGCAGGCAGCGAGGTTATATTGCCGGGACCGTTATATCCAGGGTATGAACCGATTATCCGCCTATGCGGCGGGGTGCCCGTGTACGTGGATACGACTGGTAGCGGCTTCAAACTGACAGCTTCCTTGATTAAGGAGCATCTTACAGAGCGAACGCGTGCGATCGTGCTCTGCTATCCGTCGAACCCGACTGGGCGTGTGATGAATGAGGCTGAGTTGAAGGAAATTGCAGAGCTTTTGCAGGACCGCGAACTGTTCGTCATCTCCGATGAAATCTACAGTGAGTTAATCTATGACGGGAGTCATCACTCTATCTCAACAATAGGCTCGATGCGCGAGAAAACGATTGTAATTAATGGGCTGTCGAAGTCGCATGCTATGACAGGCTGGCGAATCGGGTTCACATTCGCGCCTGCCTACCTCACCGCGCATATGGTTAAGGTGCATCAATATAATGTGACCTGTGCCAGTTCTATCAGCCAGTACGCTGCCGTTGAAGCACTGACGAATGGAATCGATGATGCGGAGCCGATGAAGGTGGAATATCGCAAGCGCAGGGACTATGTCCATGCACGTCTGGTTGGCTTGGGGTTGCATGTGGAGAAGCCAGAAGGCGCCTTCTATTTGTTCCCTTCCATTCAACCATTCGGAATGAGCTCCATGGAGTTTGCGATGAAGCTTCTGGAAGAGGAACGAGTGGCTGTTGTACCAGGGGATGCATTCTCTGGACATGGCGAAGGATACATCCGATTGTCGTATGCTTATTCCATGCAGGTGTTGGAGCAAGCGCTCGATCGGTTAGAGCGGTTCGTTAGTCGAGCGAGGTAACAGAACTATTTTCTTCCGTATTTAAATACAGAAAACCCTCTGGAATCCGTGTAAGATCCCCAGAGGGTTTTCTGTATTATTGGGCTGATTTCCAGCGGAAGTATCGACTGACCGTGTCGATCGCTACATCCATTGCTTGTTCGTTAGGCTCAAGCTTGGCATGATGCAATCCGTATGGTGTATCCACTCCAAGCCAGAACAGGAAGCCGGGAATTTGCTCAAGGAAGTATCCAAAATCTTCACCAGTCATAGCTTCAGTACAATCAATGAAGCGAACCGCACGGTTAGCTTCATCCGTTCGAAGCCATTCTCGGAATTCGAGGGTCAAGGTTTCATTATTATAGACCTGCAAATAATTAGAACCGTAGTCGATCTCGACCTGACATTCGAATGCCGCTTCAGTACCTCTGGCAAGTGCTTCGATTCGTGACTTGATAAGCTGCATGGAACGATCCGATAACGTCCGAATCGTGCCTTCCAATCGCGCTTTCTCGGCGATTATGTTCTGGCGTGTGCCGCTTTCGATCCGACCCACTGTAACAACACCAGAGTCAAGCGGATTTATATTGCGTGACACAATGGTTTGCAACTGAGTCAGGAAGTGTGCCGCCGCCACTACCATATCATTGGCGAGATGCGGGAAGGCAGCGTGACCGCCTTTGCCAGTCAAATCGATGAACAGTTCGGATGTGTTCGCAAACAGAATACCAGGCTTCGTCGCGATGGTACCCACCGGATACTCCGGTGCAATATGTAGCGCGACGATCTGTTCCGGCTGCCATTCGCGGAATTCCTCGCTCTCCCGCATGGGCAGCGCCCCGCCTGGACCTTCCTCTGCAGGCTGGAAGATGACGACAAGATCGTCCTCCATTGGCTGCTGAGTGAAGCTTGACACTATGCCAAGTCCGATCGTCATGTGCAGGTCATGGCCGCATGCATGCATGTAGCCCTCATGAACAGACTGAAAGTCATATTGAGTGTCTTCGCTGATCGGCAATCCGTCCATATCGGCGCGGAATCCGAAACGCCGTTTCGGATTCGTGCCTTTAATAAGAACAAGGATACCAGTACGCCAAGTCTTGACCTCGAGCCGCTCTTGAGGAAGAGAGGCTATGAACTGCAGCAGGAACTGCTGGGTCTTGAATTCCTGGAAACCCGGTTCGGGGATCCGATGAAGCTGTCTGCGAATGTCGGAATAACTGCCGATCGCGGTCGTCATAAGCTTGTCCCTCCCGGAGCTGCTCGATTACAGGGTGCGAAGCTCTTGAAGAATTTCGGTTTTGGATTTGGTTTTGTCATCCACTTGTTTGATTACTCGAGCAGGAGCGCCGGCAACTACAGTGAAAGGAGGCACATCCACAGTAACGACTTCGCCAGCGGCTACAACGGAGCCTTGTCCAACACGTACGCCTTCCAGAATAACGGCATTAGCGCCAACCAGAACATCGTCTTCAATTACGCAAGGTTGAGCGGAGGGAGGCTCAATAACTCCAGCTACAACTGCGCCTGCGCCGATGTGGCACATTTTACCGACTTTTGCGCGACCGCCAAGCACAGCGTTCATATCAATCATAGTGCCCTCGCCTACGGAAGCGCCGATATTGATCAAAGCTCCCATCATAATAACAGCGTTGTCGCCGATGGAGACCATATCGCGAATGACTGCGCCCGGTTCGATGCGAGCATTGATGTTCTTCAGGTCAAGCATCGGAATGGCGGAATTGCGGCGATCGTTCTCCACAACATAATCCTCGATATTGGCTTTATTGTTCTCCAGAATCGCCTGAACAACTTTCCATTCTCCGAACACTACGCCAGAGTTACCAGTAATGAAGGTTTGAAGCTCGGAACCGAAGTCGATTTGCTCCAGCTGACCTTTCAGGTATACTTTAACTGGTGTTTTCTTCGTGCTGTTTTTAATGAAATTAATAACTTCCATTGTATTCATTTCAGTCATGATAATAGTCTCCTTTATAAATGGTCTACCCTCTTTTATAGCATAAAAGGGTGGGTCAATCAATCCTCATCATTCGACTTGCATAAACAGTTTGATAAGGAGTATTGACTTATTTTGTCGAACGTGAGATAATTTCTTTCAGTTAAATAGCACCTTTAAGTCGGTCCCGTGAGACTGGCAAGGTATTCGAATGGAAGTAAAGAAGGGATTCTCTGCTTGGACAGGTTATGTCCTAGGGAGAATGCTTACCGATAGGCTAGCTTGTAAGCCTAGCTCATATCGCGTATGCGTGTAGTCCTTTCACACGAACTCCTTGCCAACAGGTAAGGAGTTTTATTTATGTCCAGTATCACAACCAACGCACGGAAGAGAGGAGACTCTAAGAGGATGGCTCCCGACAAACACGTCATCATGGACGAAATAGCAATTCGCAGAGCGTTGACACGGATTGCTCATGAGATTTTGGAAAAAAATAAAGGTGTGGAAAGCTGTCGGTTCATCGGGGTCCGCACCAGGGGAATTTACCTGGCTCGACGAATCGCGGAACGAATAGCAGAGATTGAGGGTGTGCCGGTGCCTGTCGACGAGCTCGATGTACGGCGATACCGCGACGATGTAACAAGAGTGCATTCGGGTGCAATGGCTCCTGCAGGAAGCTCGTTAGAGATTGAAGACAAGAAAATCATCTTGTTCGACGATGTTCTCTACACGGGACGCACCGTACGCGCTGCAATGGATGCTCTGATGGATCTAGGGAGGCCGAGGATGATTCAACTGGCTGTCTTGGTAGACAGGGGACACCGTGAGCTGCCGATCCGCCCAGATTACGTAGGTAAGAACTTGCCCACATCTAAGCTGGAACAAATCGAAGTCCGCTTGGACGAAGTGGACCAGATCGATGAGGTCATCATATTGCAGCAAAGGGGAGAAGCTTAAATGACACAAACCTATGTAGGGACCGATCGACATCTACTTGGACTTCAAGAGCTTGGAGCAGATGAGATTCGCAGCATTCTGGAACGTGCCTCTTATTGGGACCAACAGACGAACAAGGTTACTTCCTTACTGAGCGGCAAATTTGTTGCCAATATGTTTTTCGAGAATAGCACGAGAACAAGGTTCTCTTTCGAAGTTGCCGAGAAGAGGCTTGGTACGCAAGTGTTGAACTTCGCAGCAGCGGCGTCAAGTGTTGAAAAGGGCGAGTCTATATATGACACGGTGCGTACGCTTGAATCGATGGGGATCGACGCTGGAGTCATTCGGTTGAAGCCCATTGGCGTACTAGCCGATCTGGCAAGCAAAATCAAAGTGCCGCTGATCAATGCGGGAGATGGGAATAACGAACACCCCACTCAAGCTTTGCTTGATCTTTACACCATGCGTAATCATTTCGGAGAAATAAGAGGACTCACGGTAGCGATTATCGGTGACATCCTGCACAGTCGAGTAGCTAGATCAAACTTGTGGGGATTGCAGAAGCTTGGAGCTAGAGTGCAATTCTGTGCACCACCTAATATGCAAGCTCCAGAGCTCCTTAAATACGCCGACTATGTACCTATAGAACAAGCGCTGCAAGCCGATGTAGTCATGATGCTCAGGGTACAGTTAGAGCGTCATGAGAAGGGGATGCTGAAATCAGCCGAGGAATACCGGGAGCAATACGGCTTAACAGTGGAGCGCGCAGCACGTATGCAGCAGCATGCCATTATCATGCATCCCGCGCCGATTAACCGGAACGTCGAGATCGATGACGAGTTGGTTGAATGTGAGAAATCCAAGATATTCACGCAGATGCAGAACGGGGTTCCGATTCGCATGGCGGTTGTGGAGCGGGCTTTGTCAGGTTCCTAGCACGAAAAGACATGGACTTGCGGCAAAATGAAGGTCAAACAAATCGAATGACAGTTCAGGAGGGCACATGGGAATCTGGATACTTAACGGCAGTGTTGTAGAGCCAGGCGGCACCGAGCCAATTAAAAAGCACTTCTATATTGAAAATAATAAAATTGCGGATATAAAGGAAGCATGGGTTGGCGGAGAACCGGATACCGCAGGACACGAAGTTATCGATGCAGCGGGTAAGCTCGTCTCGGCCGGACTAATCGACATGCATGTACACTTGCGTGAGCCTGGGTTCGAGCACAAAGAGACGATTGCATCGGGAACAGCTTCCGCTGCCAAAGGCGGATTCACCACTATCGCATGCATGCCGAATACACGGCCGGTTATCGATACAGTAGATACGGTTAACTACGTACTCGATAAAGCACAAACGGCACAATCCGTTAAGGTGCTGCCATACGCTTGCATCACCAAGAACCAGCTGGGCCGTGAGTTAACGGATTTTGCAGCGCTTAAAGCTGCTGGTGCGATTGGATTCACAGATGATGGAGTAGGTGTACAAAGCGCCCAAATGATGAAAGATGCGATGGCGCTTGCCGCTTCAATGGACATGCCGGTTATAGCACACTGCGAAGATAACACATTGGTTGAAGGCCTCTTCGTCTCAGAAGGAGAGTTCGCTCGCAGGAATGGCTTGAAGGGAATACCGAATGAGTCTGAAGCGATTCACGTAGGCAGGGATATCCTGCTTGCAGAAGCAACAGGTGTTCATTATCATGTATGCCACGTCAGCACGGAGCAGTCGGTCCGGCTGATTCGCCAAGCGAAGCAGCTTGGGTTCAAGGTTACTTCAGAAGTATGCCCGCACCACTTGCTGCTCTCTGATGAAGATATCCCAGGGATGGATTCGAACTGGAAAATGAATCCTCCACTGCGTACACCTAGAGATGTACAGGCTGTCCTGGAGGCACTGGAAGACGGGACGATCGATATCGTCGTAACCGACCATGCCCCTCACAGCGAAGAAGAGAAAGCGCGCGGTATGCAGCTGGCCCCATTCGGCATCGTCGGATTCGAGACGGCATTCCCGCTGCTCTACACGAAATTTGTCACCACTGGACGATGGACGCTCTCCTTCTTACTCGAGAAGATGACGGTTAAACCTGCTGAAGTATTCAGACTGGATACAGGTCGTCTCGCCATAGGAGCTGAAGCGGACATTACCTTGATTGACCTAGACACAGAACAAGAAGTTGATCCTGCAACGTTTGCCAGCAAGAGCCGCAACACACCGTTCACCGGTTGGAAGCTTAAAGGCTGGCCGGTAATGACCATGGTAGCAGGCAAGGTAGTTTGGACAGCATAAACCATAGAGGAGTGAATGTGGATGCAAGCAAGATTATTATTGGAAGATGGCACGCTTTTCACTGGCAAAGCTTTCGGCAGCGAAGGGGAGTCCGTTGGTGAAGTAGTATTTAATACAGGAATAACAGGTTACCAGGAAGTACTATCCGATCCGTCCTACTGTGGACAAATCGTGACGATGACTTACCCGCTGATCGGGAATTACGGGATCGCACGCGATGATTTCGAATCGATTCGCCCGTTCATTCACGGCTTCGTCGTTCGCCAACATGAAGAAGTGCCTAGTAACTGGCGCGCCCAGTATTCCGTTGACAGCTTGTTGAAGGAATATGGCATCGTTGGGATCAGCGATATCGACACTCGTATGTTGACTCGCATCATCCGCCATCACGGCGTTATGAAAGCCATGTTAACGACAACAAACCGTCCTGTTGAGGATTTGTTGGAGCAACTAAGAGGAAGCAGCTTAATGACCGATCAAGTATCACGTGTATCAACAAAAAGCGTGTTCAGCTGCCCAGGAACGAAGGATCGCGTAGTATTGGTTGATTTTGGCTCCAAAAGCGGGATCATCCGTGATTTGTCGAAGCGGGGTTGCGACGTAGTAGTTGTGCCTCAGGATACGACAGCTGAGCAGATTCGCCGCTTGGCACCTGACGGCGTGTTGCTCTCCAACGGTCCTGGCGACCCTAAGGATGTGCCGCATGCAGCTAAGATGATTGAAGAGCTTCTGGGAGAAGTTCCAATCTTCGGGATCTGCTTAGGCCACCAACTGTTCGCACTAGCATGCGGAGCCGATACCGAGAAGATGAAATTCGGACACCGCGGCGGAAACCACCCCGTCAAGGATTTGGAATCCAACCGTTGCTACATCACTTCCCAGAACCACGGTTATGCGGTAAAGGAAGAGTCGATTGCCGGCACGGACTTGATTGTTACGCATATCAACAATAACGATAAATCGATCGAGGGTTTGAAGCATGCAAAACACGCGGCATTCTCGGTCCAATATCATCCTGAGGCAGCTCCTGGGCCTTTTGATTCCAGCTACTTGTTCGATGACTTTATAGCAATGATAAGCAAGTTCAAGAAAGATCGACCGGGATTGCCGCGCCAAGCAGAGTTCATCGCTGCCCGACCTAACCGCCAATCACCTGCTGTGAAAGGGGAACTAGCATATGCCAAAAAATAAAACACTCAAAAAAATATTAGTGATTGGTTCCGGTCCGATCGTAATCGGGCAAGCTGCAGAGTTCGATTACGCGGGAACCCAAGCCTGCCAAGCCTTGAAGGAAGAAGGCATGGAAGTTGTCCTGATCAACAGCAACCCAGCAACAATTATGACCGACACAAACATGGCACACAAAGTATATATCGAGCCCATTACGCTTGATTTCGTATCACAAATTATTCGTCAAGAGAAGCCTGACGGCTTGCTTCCAACACTTGGAGGGCAAACAGGACTGAACATGGCGGTTGAATTGGCCCGCGCAGGAGTGCTGGAACGGGAGAATGTGAAACTGTTAGGTACTCAATTAACAGCGATCGAGAAAGCAGAAGACCGCGACTTGTTCCGTAACTTGATGAACGAGCTCGAACAACCTGTACCAGCAAGTGTTATCGTAACAACCGTTCCTCAGGCTGTGGATTTTGCTAACGAAATTGGTTACCCGATTATCGTTCGTCCAGCTTATACATTAGGCGGCACAGGCGGCGGGATCTGTAATACGGAAGAAGAGCTTCTTGAAACTGTTTCCTCCGGACTTCGCTACAGCCCGATTGGACAATGTCTGGTAGAACGCAGCATCGCAGGGATGAAAGAAGTCGAATATGAGGTTATGCGTGATGCGAATGACAACTGTATCGTAGTTTGTAATATGGAGAACTTCGATCCGGTAGGGGTCCACACTGGAGACAGTATCGTAGTGGCGCCTAGCCAGACGCTGTCCGATCGTGAATACCAAATGCTTCGTTCTGCATCGCTCAAGATCATTCGCGCCTTGAACATTGAAGGCGGCTGTAATGTACAGTTTGCGCTTGATCCACACAGCTTCCAGTACTATGTAATCGAAGTTAACCCGCGTGTAAGCCGCTCTTCCGCGCTTGCCTCCAAAGCGACTGGTTACCCGATCGCCAAGATGGCAGCCAAGATCGCGATTGGTTACACTTTGGATGAAATCGTAAACCCGGTTACAGGACAAACTTATGCTTGCTTCGAGCCGACCCTTGACTACATCGTATCGAAGATCCCGCGTTGGCCGTTCGACAAGTTCACAAGCGCCAACCGTAAATTAGGTACACAAATGAAAGCGACCGGCGAAGTAATGGCAATAGGCCGTACTTTTGAAGAGTCGATTCACAAAGCAATCCGCTCTCTCGAAATCGGTGTTCATCGCCTGTACCTTAAAGGTACTGAGCTGTTGGATGCGGACACACTCGATACCCGCATTGCTAAGCCGGACGATGAACGGATCTTCCTCATCGCCGAAGCTTACCGTCGCGGCTACACCCTGCAGCAAATTCAAGATCTTTCGAAGATTGACTGGTGGTTCTTGAACAAGCTGGAAGGTATGATTCGTTTCGAATCCGACTTGCAGCAGCAGGAGTTGTCGGATGAACTGTTACTCGAGGCGAAGCGCAAAGGGTTCACAGACCGTGCGATTGCCGAGATTCGTGCTGAAGCCGGATTAACGAGCTTCGTGAAGGAAGCAGACATCCGCACGCATCGTTTGGATCGTAACATGAAGCCAGTCTATAAGATGGTTGACACTTGCGCAGCTGAGTTCGAAGCCACTACACCTTACTACTATTCGACATATGAAACTGAAGATGAAGTATTGAAGACGAACAAAGAGAAAGTAATGGTACTTGGTTCGGGTCCGATCCGAATTGGACAAGGTATTGAGTTCGACTACTCCACCGTTCATGCGGTATGGGCGATTCAAGCGGCAGGCTATGAAGCGATTATCGTGAACAACAACCCGGAGACAGTATCGACAGACTTCAGCACTTCGGACCGTCTGTACTTCGAGCCATTGTTCTATGAAGATGTGATGAACATCATAGAACACGAGAAACCAATTGGAGTTATCGTACAATTCGGCGGTCAGACCGCGATCAACCTGGCAGCACCTTTGACACGCGCTGGTGTGCGGATTCTGGGAAGCAGCCTGGAGAGTATCGATGCTGCTGAGGATCGTAAGAAATTCGAAGCACTGCTAACGCAGTTGAATGTAGCTCAGCCTCCGGGCGGCACGGTAACATCCGTCGATCAAGCTGTAGGCGTTGCTTCACAATTCGGCTATCCGGTACTCGTTCGTCCTTCCTACGTGCTTGGCGGACGCGCGATGGAAATTGTGTATTCGGATCAAGAGCTGCTCAGCTACATGGAGTATGCGGTGAAGATTAATCCAGAGCATCCAGTCTTGATTGACCGCTATATGTTAGGGAAAGAATTGGAAGTAGATGCTATCTGCGATCTGGAGACGGTGCTTATTCCAGGGATTATGGAGCATGTAGAGCGCGCGGGCGTTCACTCGGGAGACTCGATCTCGGTGTATCCGCCGCAAACCGTATCCGATGATATTAAGAATCAAATTATCGAAATTACCATCAAGATTTCGAAGGCTCTCAATGTAGTAGGACTTGTGAATATCCAATTCGTCATTTACAAAGATCAAGTATACGTCATTGAAGTGAATCCGCGCTCCTCGCGCACAGTGCCTTTCTTGAGCAAAGTGACGAACGTGCCGATGGCAAACGTGGCAACTCGCGTTATCTTAGGCGAGAAGCTTGCTGACATGGGCTATGAAACTGGCTTATGGCCGGAAGATGATAACGTCTCAGTGAAAGTACCTGTATTCTCATTCGCCAAGCTGCGTCGTGTAGACACGACACTTGGACCAGAGATGAAGTCGACAGGGGAAGTCATGGGCCGTGATCGCAACTTCGCCAAGGCGCTATACAAAGGCTTTATCGGATCCGGTATGAAAATCCCGCCAACTGGAGCGATAATCGCAACGGTTGCGGACAAAGATAAAGAAGAAGCGATTGAAATTTTGAGAGGCTTTTATGAGCTGGGCTATAAAATCGTTGCTACTGGTGGTACTGCGGTTGCGCTTGAAAAAGCAGGTCTGCGTGTAACGACGGTCAATAAGCTAAGCGAAGGCTCGCCTAATATTCTTGACCTGATCCGTAATGGTGAAGCACACTTTGTTGTGAACACCCTGACAAAGGGCAAGAAACCAGAGCGTGACGGCTTCCGTATCCGCCGTGAGGCCGTTGAGAATGGGGTAGTCTGTATGACTTCTCTTGATACGGTTCGAGCATTGCTGCATGTACTGAACACGATTAACTTCTCTTCACGTGCAATGCCTGTAGCTCAATTGAAATAACGAATTGCGCCACCCGAATCTCTTCATTCGAGTGGCGCATTCGACTGCATAAGGGGGTTTATAACCGATGACGATGGCTAGTGATCTCAGTGGAAGCGTAAATGAGCAGCTCATGAGTTCGGCTAAGCTTGTTGAACGTATTATGGTAGCTCTTGATTACCCGAATGTAGATGGAGCCGAGAAGCTGATTGCCCAGCTTGAAGGTATACCTTGTTACATGAAGGTTGGTATGGAGCTGTTCTATGCGGCTGGGCCTCAGTTCGTGATGAAGCTGAAGGAGCGCGGTTATAAGGTGTTCCTCGATCTGAAGCTTCACGACATCCCTAACACGGTAAAAGGCGGTTCAGCAAGTGTGACGCGGCTCGGCGTTGACATGTTCAACGTACATGCGGGTGGAGGGCTTGCGATGATGCAGGCAGCGCGTGAAGGTGTAGAGACAGCGTTCGCCGGGATGTCTAGCGGCAGCAGGAAGCCGATTGTGATCGGCGTTACGCAGCTTACAAGCACCAGCCAAGCGGTGCTGAACGACGAGATCGGCATCGACGGTCCCGTCGAGGACGCGGTGCTCCGCTACGCGTCGCTGGCCCGCCAAGCGGGCCTGGACGGCGTCGTGGCGTCGCCCTTGGAAGTGCCTGGCGTCAAAGCCCGCTGCGGCACTTCCTTCGTGACGGTGACGCCGGGCATCCGCCCGGCCGGCGCCGCGCTGGGCGATCAGTCCCGCGTCATGACGCCGCGGGATGCATTCGCCCAAGGCACCGACTACATCGTAATCGGCCGGCCGATTACGGCCGCTCCCGACCCGCGGCAAGCGTTGGAGGATATCGTAGCTTCTCTATCCCAGGAAGGAGACTTGACCTAATATGACGATTCGATACTTATCTGAGCAAATTGCAGAAGCTTTACTTGAGATTGGCGCTGTTGCGCTGCGTCCGAAGGATCCATTCACATGGACTTCCGGCATCAAATCCCCGATTTATTGCGACAATCGGTTGACGATTTCTTACCCTCACATTCGTGACCTGATCGCGCTTGGATTCTCTGAGATGATCCGCGATCAGTATCCGGACGCTGAAGTCATTGCAGGAATTGCAACAGGCGGAATCCCGCATGGGGCGTTTGTTGCCCAGAAGTTAAACCTCCCCATGATCTACGTTCGAGACAAAGCCAAAGGACATGGCAAAGAGAACGTGATCGAAGGTGTGATCAAGCCTGGTCAGAAGGTTGTGATGATCGAGGACCTGTTCTCTACAGGAGGCAGCTCGATTAAAGCTTCGAACGCAGTGCGCAATGCAGGTGCAGAGGTGCTTGGCGTTTTGGCCATCTTCAGCTACCAATTCGAGGCATCGGCCAAAGGATTCGAAGAAGCCGGCTTCAAGTATGATTCCCTTTCTAACTACACCTCGCTGATTGAGGTTGCCGTCAAGCTGGGACGAATCGCGCAAGACGACGTAGCTCTTCTGCAATCTTGGAGAACGAGTCCAGAGACCTTTGGCGTGAAATAAAAGTGTGTAAAAAAATTAAAAGAACCTCCCTTTATAGCGGATGCCGCTATGAAAGGGAGGTTCTTTTCTCTTATATCCACAAATCCTCAATGATGCATGATCAATGTTACAAGAGACAATATAATGCCCCACAAGGGCAAGGCTAGTACAATGCCATTGAAAAGGCCAACAGCAAATCCGCGGTTGTCTTCCATTCGCTAACCCTCCATCCGAAACATACTTATTTTTTATCAGTATGTCCGTCAAGAGGTTTATATATGCCTAATAATCTACTTCCGTTGTGTTTATTGGGAACCTTCTAATGACAATCACGATTCGGGTTTATACTTTCTCTCGCTAGAGGAGGTACTCTTCGAGCTGCCATCTCTCTTTTTCTCCTCGCGTTGTTCGATTTTCTGATCTTCCACAGGAATGGTATCCACCGTACGCTGACTTACGAAGGTATCGAACAAGCTTTCCTCCTCAGTTGGGTACTGCTCCGGATGATCCCGATTGTTTCCTTTGTACTTCGGATCACGACGGTTTTTCTCGAATGGATTCATAGTGATTGCCTCCCAGTTTAGTCTTCTCTCTTATTAACCAATTACAGGGAATATGAAAACATGCTGCAGAAATAAAAAGACACAGCTCCAGGGGCATTCACCCTTGTCTGTATCTCGTCTTATCGGTTCTATTAGTGGCAAACGGCCACGTTAACATAATACTTCACGGAAGAGCCATCGAATTTCATAAGCGGAACTGGTTGGTATTCGGGGGTTACTTGTGCATCTGTGCTCACCCGTTCGCTGATGGCGGAGGCGATAATGGCGACGGCCACGACGATTCCGAATATCCATACTTTTTTGTTCATCTCTTCAAGCTCCTTTACACGAAACATTACACTCTTTTTATTTTACATCAAAACATAGTATTTGACTAGGGATTGACGGGATTATTTACTTAAGAAAAACTTAAGAATACTTTACACTCCACTTAACAACTTTTCCCTACAATGGAATTAAGACTCCAAAATAATTGGAAAAAAGTTTAAAACATTTTGTAACATTATTGTAACTTGTATCGTCTATTATTTGGTTAATATTACTAATTGAGAGGAGTTCGGACCAATGGGGTGGCTGCAGCGTCGAACAAAAACAGAGACGACGGAACATGAGCAAGAAACCTCTGGATTATCATCAGGCGAGACTGTCCTTTCTACCAAACCGATTGTCATTGTTCGCGGAGTGGAGCGTTCCTTCCAGACAGGCGGGCGAACCTTGCATGTGTTGAAGGGCATCGAGATGGAGCTAATGCCTAATAAGTTAATTATGTTAAGGGGACGATCCGGATCAGGAAAAACAACTCTGCTCAATTTAATTGGGGGACTCGACCAACCCAATAAGGGAGAAATTTATTTTCAGGACTGTCCCTTTCATGAGTGGAGTGACGATCAGCGGACGGAGGTTAGACGCAAGCAATTCGGTTTTATCTTCCAATCGTTCGCACTCATGCCGCTTCTATCCGCATGGGAGAACGTGGAGCTGTCTCTTAGAATGGCAGGCACGCCTCGATCCCAATGGAAGGGCAGAGTGCATCACTGCTTGGAGCTAGTAGGCCTGAGCAAGCGGATGCATCATCGGCCATTCGAGCTGTCCGGAGGAGAGCAGCAGCGGGTAGCAATAGCCAAGGCGATCGCGCATCGGCCGACTTTGCTGTTAGCGGACGAACCTACAGCAGAGCTGGATTCCCAGATGGGAGCCCAGGTGATGGCTGTTTTCCGTGACATCATTGATGTGGAGCAGGTAACAATTTGCATGACAACTCACGATCCTACTATTCTGGAGGTAGCCGACCATGTTTACGAGATGGTGGACGGAAGATTCACCCATACATAAACGCAAGCGCACAATCAAGAGAAGTGCCGTACTTATTCTTTGTCTTAGTCTTGTTCTAACTTCAGGTTGCTCTCTTTTACCCAAAGAAGAGGAAGAAGAAGCACTGCCCACTATCAACCCGCCCAAGTTGTCGAAGAAACCGGAATATGTGGTCAAGACGGAAACGTTGGAAACCAAAGTACGCGGTATTGGCAAGCTGATGGCTACAAAAGAAGAGTCCCTCTTCTTCACGGAGAGCAATAAACGCATTAAGGAAGTGTATGTGAAGTCTGGAGACCCTGTTACAGCAGGCCAAGTGATAGCAGAGCTCGATGTTACGGATCTCGAGAGCCAGCTTCGCCAGAAAAAGCTGCAGTCACGCAGCGATGAGCTGAAGATGATTGAGCTGCTGCGCCAGAGCGACGAGAAGACAGCCGAGCAAATGGAGCAGGCCAAGATTGATTTCGAGCTGAAGCGCGAGGAGCTTGTGAAGCTGGAGGAGTCCATCGCCAAGTCTAAGCTTAAGGCGCCTTTCAATGGGATTGCGGTTGGGGTGTACATGAAGAAGGGCGATACTGTAACTGCCTATCAAGAGATTGCCATAGTCTCCGATTTGACGCAATTAACGGTTGCAGCAGAATTAAGCGCGGACGATCTCAAGAAGATTGCTGTCGGCATGGAAGTAACGGTCGATATTAATGCGGCAGGACAGCACAAAGGCAAGGTACTGCAGCTTCCTAACCCAAGTGCGGTTACGGACCCTTCCAGACCTGGCGGAGGCATGGGAACAGGTGGAAATGGTCAGCAGAGACCGCCAGATACGATCGACAAATATACGTTGGTTCAAATGGAGCCATTTCCACAAGGATTACAGCGAGGTACGCCTCTCAGTATATCGGTTATTACGCAGCGTAAGGTAGATGCTGTAACGATTCCAACTGCTGCGCTGCGCTCATATTCCGGACGCAACTATGTGCAGGTTGTGGATGCACAGGGCAATAAGAAAGAAGTGGATGTAGAGATCGGCCAACAGACTTCCACGGATGTAGAGATCGTTAAGGGGCTGTCGCCCGGGCAAAAAGTGGTGGGGAAATAACCTATGCCAATGCTGCGATTTCTTTACCGAAAAATGTTGAACACGCGCTGGTTAACGCTTAGCTCCTTGTTGGGGCTCATCATGGCGGTAGCGTTCACGACCAGTATTCCTATGTATGCAGACGGCTCTTTGAAGCGGGTAGTGGCAAAGTCTTTGTTAGAAAACAGCGACGGCATGCCCCCTGGTTCCACGCTAATCCGCTATCAGGCGGTTGGCAGTGACAAAGCCGATCTCCAAGCACTTAAAGATGTTGACACCTATATAAAAGAAGAAATACCGCAGCAGATCGGATTCCCGCACCTGGCCTTTGTAAGAGCGATGTCCATCCGTAATGCACAGATCAATCCCGTTGATCCGACGAAGGTCGACCCAAGTAAGCGCAGGCAAATGTCGATAGCTGCATGGACGGATCTCGCTGATCATGTGGAACTGACAGGGAAGATGTTCGCTAACACTAGCCAGAATGGAGTGATCGAAGCCATTGTTCTAGAGGAAGCGCTCAGTACTAACGACATAAGGGTCGGTGATGAATTTAATTATCCGATTGGCGGAGGACTTGGCATTGCCCCTTTGAAAATTCGGATAGTCGGAAGCTTCACTCCGAAGATCGAGAATGATCCGTACTGGTTTCAGGGCTTCGAAGGGCTAGGAGGAACGTTCGTGGTAAGCGACGAGCTGTTCCAGAAGGAACTGCTGGAGCAAAAGAAAATTCCGCTCAATCTGGCTAACTGGTACTACGCATTTGATCTTAAAGAGATCAAGACGAGCCAGCTCGGATACTTGTCCAAAACGCTGGATCGAATGGACATCACTTTATACCAGAAGCTCAAGGATACCCGAGTGGATATCTCATTCCGTGAAATGTTGGGTGAATTCAAGAAACAGAGCCTGCAGATGCAGATGCTGTTGTTCACTCTGGCCGCTCCGATGCTCGCTATGGTGTTTTATTACATTGTAATGAATGCCCGTCAAGCATTAGATCGACAACGCAGCGATATTGCCGTGTTAAGAAGCCGCGGAGGCAGTACTCGACAAATCATCGGTGTTTATTTGCTGGAGGGCCTTATTCTTGGGGCCATTGCGTTAGTGGTCGGTCCGCTGCTCGGTTGGTTCATGGCCAAGAGTATCGGGTCATCTAACGGGTTTCTAACGTTCGTTGATCGCAAATCGGTTCCCGTCGGATTGTCCAGGGAATCGCTCCTATACGGAGCAGGCGCGGTAGTTCTAGCGATTGTGGCGAGTGTAATCCCGGCGATATTATATGCCAGATCTTCTATAGTAAGCTACAAGCAAGCGCTCGCTCGTTCGGATCGGAAGCCGATATGGCAGCGCTGGTATCTGGATATTGTATTAGTTGCATTAGCGGGTTATGGATATTATTCGTTCCAAACGTATCAAATTCTGTCCGTCAAGACAGGGATGACCAATGATCAACTGCAGGTGCACCCGCTTTTGTTCTTCGTTCCTGCATTATCGATCTTCGCGGTTGGGTTGTTCTTCCTGCGAATATTCCCGTGGTTATTGCAATTATTTAATTGGTTAGGTAAACGATTCTTGCCGGTTCCGATTTATTTGACGTTAACACAGCTATCCAGATCTTCTACAGCTTATTACCCGCTTATGCTTCTGCTAATCCTGACATTAGGTCTTGGGGTGTATAACTCCTCTGCAGCACGTACGATTGACCTGAACTCGACAGAGCGCACGTTGTATCAATACGGGACAGACGTTGTGCTCCAGACCGTATGGGAGGGCTTTGCCGATGAGATCTCACAGCCTGATCCGGGGAGCGGGCAAGGACAAGGCGGACAACAGGGAGGTCAGGGGCAGCAAGGCGGTCAAGGAGGCCAGGGAGGTCAAGGCGGTCAAGGCGGTCAAGGCGGCCAAGGAAGTCAGGGGCCAGGCGGGGGCGCAGAAATAAACAACAAGATCCGTTATGCGGAACCGCCGTTTGAATTATTCCGTGAGCTTGACGGAGTCGCCCATGCAGCCCGTGTTCTGCAATCGAAAGGAAATGTCATCGTTTCAGGCAGATCTTTAGGCCAAGGAATGGTAGTGGGGATCGATAATGTTGATTTCGCCGAGGTTGGTTGGTTCCGTAACGATTTATTCCCGGCTCATCCAAGAGCATACCTGAACTTGCTCGGCTCTTTCGAACAGGCAGTTATCATTCCTTCGAACTTCGCTGAGAAGCATCAGTTGAAGACAGGAGACTTACTCAATATTGCTATACAGCAACAATCGGTTGAATTCGTAGTTGTAGGCATATTACCGTATTGGCCAAGTCAATATCCGGACCAGACTCCTTTCTTCATCGCAAATCTGGATTATATCTATGACCAATCACCTATCGTGCCTTATGAAGTGTGGCTCAAGATGGAGCCGGGCGCCAAGCTGACGCCGGTCATTGAGGCTCTGCAAGCCAAAAACATACAATTGGCCAGCTACAAGGATGTTAGGAACGAACTCATCACTCAGAGCAAGCATCCATCCAGAGGCGGCGTCTTCGGGATCCTTAGTTTAGGCTTCCTGGTATCGGTCTTCGTATCGCTTATCGGCTACATCCTGTATTGGTTCTTCAACCTATCCAGCCGTGTTGTTCAATTCGGTGTGCTGCGGGCGATGGGGTTGTCTCGCCGTCAACTGACGGGGATGCTGCTCTTGGAGCAAGGGTTCACAGCGGGGCTGTCGATTGGCCTTGGGATCCTGATAGGGAAGCTAACGAGTATTTTGTTCCTGCCATTTCTGCAAACCGCAGATTCGGCGAAGACGCAAGTGCCTCCTTTCCGGGTTATTTTCGAATCGAAGGACGCTAACCAGCTCTATCTCGTTGTTGCATTCATGATGCTGACCGGCGCAACGCTGTTGTTCCTTCACATACGCAGACTTCGCGTGCATCAGGCTGTTAAGCTGGGAGAGGAGAGGTGACCTGTGATTCACTGTGACGGACTGGTCAAAATATACAAAACCGATGAGATTGAAGTCGTCGCTCTCCAAGGACTTAACATTTCCGTTGAGGCTGGGGAGATGATGGCCATTATCGGGAACAGCGGCAGCGGCAAATCAACTTTGCTGAACATATTGGGCGGTCTCGACCGTCCTTCTGCCGGTCAAGTCAAAGTAGGGGAATGGGATTTGCTGAAGATCAGCGATGACCAACTTGTAGAGTATAAGCGGCGTACGGTCGGGTTCATCTGGCAAAATAATGCCCGCAACCTGCTCCCGTATCTAACTGCTTTGGAAAACGTCGAGATGCCTATGATGTTAGGAGGCAAGGTGGATCGCGCCTATGCGCGGCAATTGCTCGAGTGGGTCGGCCTGGCCGAGAGAATGAACAACAAGCTGTATCAATTGTCGGGCGGTGAACAGCAGCGGGTTGCCATCGCGATCTCGCTTGCGAATCGCCCCTCCCTATTGCTTGCTGACGAGCCGACCGGATCCGTCGATACACAGACGATGGATCTGATCATGAACATTTTTCGAAGGTTGAATAAGGAGTTAGGGATTACAATCGTAATAGTTACTCATGATTTATCGTTGGCGAGCAAGGTAGATCGTGTCGTAGCTATACGCGATGGAATGACTAGCACAGAATTTATCAAGCGTAATCCGAATTTGATCCTGGAGCCGGGGGAAGGAGCAGATCGCCGCAAGTCCATACAAGATGTGCATGAAGAATATGTTGTCTTAGATCGGGCCGGACGGTTGCAAATCCCCAAAGCTTACTTGCAGGCTCTTCAAATATCGAATAAGGCTTCAATGGAATTTGATGGAGAAAAAATAATGATCCGAGCACCAAAATCACTGGAGGGATAATCAATGGGAACGAGAATTAATAAGAGAAGCTGGTTCAAAACGGTAACGAGTGTTACTTTAACGCTGGCGCTTGTAGTACCCTTGCTTGCCGCATGCGGCAAGGATACCAATGTGGACGATAAGACAGAGCGGGTATTAAGAATTGCTTCTAATTATGGCGGGTCAAGTGAAGAGTACTTCCGTCAGCAATTCAGCGAAGTGTTCGAGTTTGCCCATCCGAACATCAAGATTGAGGTTGTGCCTATCGTCGATCACGATCAATACAGATACGCACCGCCCAAGCCCGGGGAGAAGCAGCAAGACCCGATGGAGAAGCTGAAGGAGCTTATGACTGGAGCGAATCCTCCGGATCTTGTGATGGTTGACCTCGCGCAGCTGCCTGAGCTCGTGGACAATAACATGCTTTTACAGCTGGACCCTATGATTACCAAAGACAAGTTTGATATCTCAGACATTGTTCCTTCTGTGATTGATGGGCTTAAGAGTATGGGGAATGGCAATCTTTATGCATTATCTCCGAGCTTCACTTCAAGCGCACTAATGTATAACAAGAAATTATTCGATGACGCTGGAGTTCCTTATCCGAAGGATGATATGACTTGGGACGATATGTTCAATATTGCCAAACTGGTAGCCAAGGGTGAAGGAGATCAGCGGAAATACGGCTTCGCTTTCAGCACTTATTCCTATGGGGATAATTTATTTTACGAAATGAATAACTACTACACGAATGCACTTCAACTGCGTATGTTTAATGATGCCGGCGATAAGATGACCGTGGATTCCGATCAGTGGGAGAAAGTGTGGAAGACGATGCAAGGACTGGTTAAGGAAAAAGTGTTCCCGGAACCGATGGATCCGAGCAAGATGGGCGGAATGATGAAAAGTCAGGAAGAATATAATCCGTTCCAGAACGATATGTTCAAATCAGGCCGTCTCGCTATGACGATCGTACAAAATTATCAAATTAACGATATGATCAATGCCAACAAAAATGCAGTCAACGTAAAAGGCTTCACTCCGATCGATTGGGATATCGTAACCGTTCCTACGCATCCGGAGGCCAAAGGTAAGGGCGGCAACATTTATATGAATGGTGTAATGGGCATCAATGCAAAGGCTCAGAATCAACCTGATGCCTGGGCTTTCTTGAAATTTGTAAACGGGGAAGAATATGCGCGGTTGAAGTCCCGCAGTCTGAATCAGAACCAGATGGTAGCCCGCAAGAAGTACATTCAACCTAAGGATGGATTGACTTACAATATCAAGGCTTTATACACTTTAACTCCTGTTCCTTTCAATGAGATGAACAAGATATATCGGGAAAAGCCTTATATCGGGCAAGTGCAAGGTATAGGGATGCAATATTTCAAGAAAGCGATGGAAGGCACTACTGGAATTCGCGAATCGCTTAAGGAATGGCAAACAGCAGGGGATGCAGCACTTTTGAAGCTGAAGGACAATCCTAATGCACCGATTGATATGGGTATGGGGATGGGAATGAGTAAAGCGGGCATCGCGTATTAAGCCAGTTAGTTATTAAGGATGAGTCTGGGAGGTAGTCATCAGCATGAAGCGACGTCTGTTCGTTCAGCGGTTCTGTACCGCAGCATTAGCCCTTACATTGAGTACAACAATGGTAGTTCCAGTATTTGCAGACAGCAGTTCCGTTTACAGCGTGCAGGATAAAATTGCTCAATCGGCATCGGTAGGCTCGGTCTACATCTCTAATAACAGCTATTTTCAGATCGAGCAAGCTAGTGTTTTGCCTGGTGATGACGGTAAAGTTGTAACCTTCAAAGTGAAGCTGCACAACGGTGATAACCGTGAGCTTTCTTTCATTGATTACTGGGTTAGACTCCAGACCGTAGCAGGAACGCAGTTCAGCGTGAACTTGATGCCCAAAGATAAGGATAAGAATCGTGTTCCATCCGGATCGGAAGAAACCATTAGCTTCTACGCCAAAGTGAATGATTCTACCAATCTTCAGGATCTGGTGTTCAAATTTATTCAGTGGGATTTCTCGGCAGCGAATTTTGAACGCAACCTGGGTGATGTATATGTACCATGGGATTATACTCAATTAACTTTGTCGGATGAGAAAAGAATTGTGAATGTCGGCGGCACCCAGCTCAAGACAGGTGTTTCCCGATTAGTCGTCAACAAGAATGAGGACCAGTATTGGGTATCGCTCACGTACGCCATCGAGAATATTGGCAGTAAAAGCGCACTGCTCCCTGGGTATACATTCGCGATTCGAACCTCGGAAGGGTTAGTATACCCTCTGGACGGTTCCGGAGCGAAGGACTTGTCCGTTCATCCGCGTGCTGCCAAGGAGGTTAAGCTGACGGGAACAATCCCCGCCACCATACCAGAGAGCGGCTGGGAATTGGTCATAACCGAGTTGGAGCCTACGGCCAAGATTCAACTTCCGGTGGCGTTCTATCAGCTACCAGCTAGCTCAACGGATGATACGTCGACTCCGATAACGGGCAAGAAGGTCGTGCAAGTGGGAGATATACCGCTTGCTGTATCGGTTGGTCGGGTTTCGATGAACAAGAATGATGTCAGTTATCAGACAACGGTTTATATGCATCTGGAGAATGAAGGGAATGAGTCAATAGCGGTTCCTAATTATGAATTCGTGATTCGGACTGCGGATGGTCTATCCTACCCCGTGACGGCGACTGGAATGGATAAGTTGTCCATTCTTCCAAGAGGCAGCAAGGATATTACCCTCAATGTGAATATACCCGTTTCGGTGCAAGTAAATAAGCTGGAGCTTATTATGAATCAGCCTATTGCTACTGGAGGGACTGGGGGCACTAATGGGGGGAACGGCGCCGGAGGATCAGGAGCGCCTGGCGGCGCAACAGACAACCGGTTTCGTTACCCGATTGTAGTGTTTACTCTGCCTAGTCCTACCCAGAATGAAGGCAAGGTGGGTACGACAAGCGAATTCTCCAATAAGAACGGGGTATATGGCCTCACTTTTAATGGGGTTCAACGACTTCCGTGGGAAGAGATGGATATTGTTTCAGCGGATCTGTCTTTGTCCAATAAAGGCAGCTCAGCCCTCCCTATTCCGGCACTTACAGGATATTTCTTGCTGGATGGCTCAATTAAAGTACCGGCAAAGCTTGTACAAACAGATAGTGTAATTTCGGTTGCAGGCGACAACAAAGTAGGCTTTCAGCTGTATGGGACAATCCCGTACACATACGAATACACAGAGCTGTTGTTGATTGTGCAGGAGAAAGTATCAGAGACCGAGACGAACGATCTGGTGCAGTTCAAGAATGATAAGGAAGACATGTCCATGCCGTTCATCGGAACAGGGGAAGGGTACAAAATAAGTGGAACCGGGCGTAATTCCAATCTTAGTATTCGTAACTCACGTACTTACAACGGTCTCGACTCCAGTCTGTTCGCTGTTCAGCTAAGCGTGGAGAATCTGGAGAAGCGGTTCACGAACATCAGCAAGCTGGTAGGTTACTTCAAGACCAAAGACGATCTGATGTTCCCGGCCCAATTTGCGGAAGTGAAGAAGAAGGTCAGCCCGCTTGGCAAAGCGATTCTGAATGTATCTACACCTTTACCTCCTAACTTTGACACTACCGGAATGGAATTGATTATTGGTGAAGGGGTTAAAGATTCCAAGCTTGCAGAGGGAGCAACTGTTCCCGATGCTTACATTCATGGAGTGACGTTCTCAATTCCGGGCGAGAGCAAGACGGTTCAAGAGAATTTCAACAAAATGGATATATTCCCTTATACACTCTCGATTAATCAATTGAGCGCTACAATGGTTACGACAGAGCAGTTTGCCTTTAAATTCGATTATGCGCTTAGCAAGAATACATTTGCTGAGACAAGCGGAGAAGAGCATAAGATTATCGTGGAGTTCTCTGATGTGAACGGTGGAGTTACATTCAGCCAGACGTTTACACTGGATAAAAATGCAGATCCAGAGGCTGCGGGTAATCTGGCTGTCGGTCAGCATTCCAGATCGATACTTAAATCAGATCCTGCCATCCTCATCAAGCTTCCTTACTTAACCCAATATAAGATCAATGTCTACGACGAATTCCTGGGTCAGAAGAAGCTGCTTGCTTCTCAATCCTTCAATTGGTTCGTCACTTCCGAATAACTGTGAAATCGAGTCCTGCACAATAGTTGCAGGGCTCTTTTTTTACTGCCCACCACAGCTCTCCAACATCTCACCTCCGCCTTGAGACCGATATTATTTTCAGTCTCACGAGGCTTTATTTCCAGAATGAAACCCGATACAATGAATTCGTTGGAAGATCCAGGAACAAGGAGAGAAACAGGGGATGAATTCATTAACACAGTTTTCTATGAAAAATGCAGCAGCCGTATTTATCTTAATGATTTTACTAGTAGTAGGGGGGACTTACGCAGCGACTACACTGAAAGTCGAGAGTATGCCTGATGTCAGCTTCCCTTTTGTCAGCATCTATACCCCTTACCAAGCATCGCCGAACGATGTGCTGAATGATGTGACCAAACCCGTTGAGAAGGCGATCGCAGGGTTGAACGGGATCAAGAACATGGTTTCAACCTCATCGGATACATTCTCACAAGTATTCGTCCAATTGGACGCAGGGACAACGCCCGACACGTTCAAGAAAGACGCCGAGGCTGCTGTAGCGAACTTGAAGCTTCCGCAGTCTGCTGAGAAGCCGGGTGTTTACACAGAAGGCTTTTCCTCTAGTCCCGTATACTACTTATCCGTGTTCGCAAATTCCAATATGAGTCAAGAGAAGCTGGATGAATTATTCCAAGACGAGCTTACACCTGACTTCCTGGCCTTGAATGGAATTGATCATATGGATGCCATCGGGGTGCGGGAAGCAGCCTTGAACATTCGTCTAAGGTCCGATGCCCTGAGCAAGTACGAATTAACACCAGCTTTAGTAGCTAATATGATCCGTGCCTCGATGGCGAATAGTCCTGTCGGTTCAGTTAATCTGCAGCAGAATACACAGATGGTTCGTGTACGCGGAGATTTGGACACCGTGACGAAGCTGGAGAGCCTTAATCTGCCAACAGCTAAGGGAGTCATCACACTTAAGGACATTGGGTCTGTACAATCTATCTATGAGTCCAAATTTGTGACCCGTTACGATGGCAAGCCTGCAATCGGCGTTCATTTGTACAAAACCAAGGATGCTAACGAAGTAGAATTCTCTGCTGGAGTAGACAGTCTGATAGAAAAGTGGAAAACGTCTAACAGTGATGTAACGATTCAAACCGTATTCAATGGCGCCAAGGAAATCAAAGCTTCAATTGAAGGGATGTTAAAAGAGGGGATCATGGGAGCGGTATTGGCATCGCTTATGATTCTGTTATTTTTGCGCAACTTGCGAATGACTCTCATTGTATTAGTGTCGATACCTTTGTCCATACTGGCAAGTCTGTTACTTATGTCTGCGATGGATATTTCACTCAATATTATGACGTTAGGCGGAATGGCAATCTCTGTTGGACGTGTTGTGGATGATAGTATTGTGGTCATCGAGAACATTTATAGCCACTTACAAAGAGCGCAGCAGCGCAATGAGTCCGTGATCAAGCTTGCAACGAAGCAGGTAGCATCTGCGATCACTTCTTCCACGCTTACGACAGTAGGGGTGTTCGGACCTATCGCTTTCGTTAGCGGAATTGTGGGGCAAGTGTTCGTTCCGTTTGCGCTAACACTCGTCTGTGCACTATTAGCATCGCTAGTTGTAGCCCTGACTGTGATACCGGTATTGGCCAAAATCATGGTGCTCCGCAATGCGCCAAGCAAGCCTCATGTTGAAAGACCGAGCGCGATGGTCCGTACGTATAAAAGGTCGCTGCTCTGGTCGCTCAAGCATTGGGTAACGACTCTGTTGTTAGCAACCGCTTTACTGGGAGCTTCCGTTGCATTTATCGTACCGTTGCTGCCGGTAGCTTTTATGCCTGAGAGTGAGTCGGATCGTTCCATGTATTTCACTTTGACCATGCCTAGAAGCTCTACTTTCAGTCAAACCGATGAACAGACCAAGAAAGTGGAGACACTGCTGCGTGACGCCAAAGACGCGGAAGGCAAAGCACAGTTCACATTCGTGGAAGCAATGGTTGGGTACAATTGGGGTGAGGATCAGCAAGCATTCCGTACGAACATGATTACTGAAGTTCAATCTGGCAGTGATGCCAAGGAAGTATTAACCAGCTACAAAGAACAAATCCAGGCAATCATGCCGCAGGATGGTCGAGTAGATGGCCAGATTATATCTTTCGGGCCGCAGAATGAGAGCGGCAATATATTCTCCTATTCCTTAAGAGGAGATGATCTGGATAAGCTTAAGCAAGCTTCTCAGCTTATTCAGGAGAAGATGAAGCAGGTTCCGGAGCTCACTGAAGTGAAGGATAATTTGATCGGAGCAAAGAAAGAGCTGGAGATTACCGTTGATGCCAACAAAGCATCACATGTTGGTCTGACCAATGTTCAAGTCATAGAAAGCATTCATAATTGGATCGCTAAGCAGGAACTCGGGGATGTGAAGCTGAATCAATTAAGCTATAAGGCAAGTGTTGAATTAGACGCCAAAGATAAGGGCTCCTTGGAGCAAGTTGCCAATCTCACGGTCCAAACCCCGCTTGGAACTACAGTACGTGTAGGCGATCTTGCTGCTGTGAAACAAATTGATGCGCCAAATACGATCAATCGTGAAATGCAAGAACAAGTTGTAAGTATTACAGCGAAGATTGTAGGCGATGACAAGCAAGGAATCAGCAATCGGGCATCGGATTTATTAAAGACTGTCGAGCTTCCTGCCGGTGTAAGCCGTGAGGTTAGAGGAGTTTCGGATGAAGTAGACAAAAGCTTCAGGGAAATGTTCCTGGCAATGGGAGCATCCATATTCATCGTATACCTTGTCATGGTAATCGCATTCGGCAATGCAAGCGCTCCGTTCGCTATCTTATTCTCTCTGCCGCTCGCTGCGATAGGTGGATTGATAGGCCTGTTAGTAAGCGGTGAATCCGTGAATGTAACTTCATTGATCGGATTCCTCATGCTGATCGGAATCGTGGTGACCAATGCGATCGTGCTTGTCGATCGTGTCCAACAGCTGAGAGCAGAAGGCCATAACGTGAGAGAGGCGCTTGTTGAAGCGGGTATGAACCGTCTGCGGCCCATCATTATGACGGCTGGAGCAACGATTATGACCCTGCTCCCGTTGGCATTAGGTTTCTCCAAAGGCGCCTTCATTTCCAAAGGATTAGCTGTAGTTGTAATCGGCGGATTAACCACTTCGACTTTACTGACACTAGTCATTGTACCAATCATCTACGAACGCAATGAAAAGATCAAAGGCTTCTTCCGGAGGTTGTTCCTTAAAAAAGAAGCACCAGCTGTGAAATCCGCTTTATAATCGTGTTAAGATATAAAAATGGGTAAATTATTCCCGAGGTTTGGATATCCTAACGATAGAAGCTTAATCGTTTAGGAGGTCGTCCATATGAATTGGGTGTATTGGGTCAAATTATATGAAAGTAAGTTTCAAGCAGGCTGCTTGGCAAAGCGTATGGAAGAAGATTGGTGGGTTTACGGCTACGAATGCCCGAATACCGTAGAAGTGTTTCGTTCCAAGAAAGGGAGATTCGGGGTTCGTTATATTTTGTAATAGAAGGGAACTGGGATGAAGCCGACTTTTTCAATAGCCGAACCTATTACAGTGAATTATAGCGAACAGTATATATCGAATACGAATGGATTCCACTCTCATCTCCATCATGAGATCTACTATTTCCATGGCGGTTCCTGCAAATATTTAATCGGTGACCGTTTGTATGAGCTTGCGCCTGGGGATTTGATTCTAATGCATGGGATGACACTCCATTGCCCGCATGTAGCTCCAGAAGAGGTCTACAAGCGTACTACGGTGCATTTTGATGCCGACTATGCTCAAGGCTTAGCAGGACCTTCCTTTGGGATTCATTTGCTGCAGCCCTTCAAGGAGCTCCGCAATCATCGGCTTCGTCTGAGCGGACAGGAACGGGTAGAAGTGGAGAACATTCTGGAGCGGATGCTGAAGCTCGACGAGGACAAAGACAAGGACAAGGACTCCTTGTCTTCTCGGCGTCTGCAGGCCGTCTTTCTCGAGCTGCTTATAGTCATATACAGCTTATGTGAGAAGCCTATGGATGCTTTAGCTGAAGTCGTATCCGAGAAAACCTTGCATGTGCAGAATATGATCACTTTTTTGGAGCAGAATTACATGGAGGATTTGCATCTGGAGCAACTGGAAGAAGCGATGCATTTAAGCAAATACTACTTGTCCAAAATCTTTAAAGAAGTAACAGGAGTTACTATATTTAACTTTCTGTATCAACGTCGAATTAACCAGGCCAAGATATGGCTCCTCGTGGAGAAGAAGATGTCCATAACGGATATTGGGTATCAGGCCGGGTTCAAGCACCCCTCCCATTTCAGCCGTATGTTCAAAACTCTGGTAGGCAGTACACCAGAGAATTACCGTAAGAATTATTCGACAACTACTTATTCATAGCGCAGCAATGACAGTCAAATTCACCTGCTGATTTGTACAATGATATATAAGTGAATCTATACCTTACTATGCTAGGATGATAGAGGAGGTGGGCTATACATGGATCAGGTCAGAATAGGGATTGTAGGAATAGGCAATATGGGTACGTCCCATGCTAATTATTTGGCTCGCGGAGAAGTCGATGGGGCTGTACTTGCCGCTGTATGCGACGTTAGCAAGGAGCGGTTGGAATGGGCTGCCAAGCAGTGGGGAGAACGTGTGCGCACTTATGAGAGCGCTGAGGAAATGCTTGCATCTGGCACCATCGATGCCGTGTTGATTGCCAATCGTCATTTTGATCATCCGGGAACTGCGATTCTGGCTTTTGAGCATGGTGTGCATGTATTATGTGAAAAGCCCGCCGGTGTGCACGCGATGCACGTACGGGAGATGAATACGGCTGCTGCGAAAAGCGGAACTGTGTTCTCGATGATGTACAATCAACGAACTAATCCATTATATGTGAAATTAAAGGACTTAATCACATCAGGCGAGCTCGGACAAATACGCCGTACGAATTGGATCATTACAACGTGGTACCGCCCACAGAGCTATTATGATTCTGGCGGTTGGAGAGCGACTTGGGCGGGTGAAGGCGGAGGTGTATTATTGAACCAATGTCCGCATCAGCTGGATTTGTGGCAATGGGTGACAGGGCTAGAACCGAAGCGGTTGCGTGCGTTCTGTTCATTCGGCAAATACCGCGACATAGAAGTTGAAGACGATGTGACAGCTTACGTAGAATATGAGAATGGCGCTACAGGCGTGTTCATTACTACAACAGGGGAAACACCTGGAACGAATAGGTTCGAGATCGTTGGCGAGAATGGGAAGATCGTAGTAGAGGACGGCAAGCTTACGTTCTGGAGACTGCGTACACCGGAGCCAGAGTTCAATAAAACGTTTAAAGGAAATTTCGGACAACCGGAGAGCTGGAAGATTGATGTGCCCGTCAACGGTCAAGAAACGAGCCATAAGGGCATTACCCAAAACTTCGTAGATGCTATTCGTAAAGGGACACCGCTAATCGCTCCGGGAGAAGAAGGGATCAATGGATTGTTGTTATCCAATGCGATGTTGATGTCCAGCTGGACAGATAATTGGGTTAACCTTCCTATGGATGAGAAGTCCTTCTATGAGCAGTTGAATGAGCGGATTAAAACGTCGGTGTTTCGTTCATAAAAAAACGTTTGGTTTGTGTTGACAGCTGATGTGTGGTTGGTGTATATTATTATTTGTCGCTGTCGAGAAGTGTTCTGCAGTGTGCATGTCGCGGGGTGGAGCAGCCCGGTAGCTCGTCGGGCTCATAACCCGAAGGCCGCAGGTTCAAATCCTGCCCCCGCAACCAATCCAAACATTAGAAGGGCCCTTAGCTCAGTTGGTTAGAGCGGTCGGCTCATAACCGATTGGTCGGGGGTTCGAGTCCCTCAGGGCCCATACCGCAAAAACCTTGATGCTACAAGGTTTTTTCCATTTTATAAGAGAAAATTGCAGGTAGGCACTTGAGATAATAAAGAAGGCTCATTTCTATTCGTTCCCCCTGCTACTTATGAGATTGGCTACACCTCCTTTTTCCTCTTCGCCCCCCCAAAATTGCGAATTCCATAATCATTGAAATTATGTCACCAAAGCTTGTATATTAACGATACTTTTGGACTAAACTGAAATTTAGCCCAAAATATAAAACATAAGGTTGAGGATATGGAGAATAAAGAAAGTATAGTTCAACTTATAGATGAAAATGTTAGCCAAATCGAGAAACTCATTCACCAGAAAATTGATATTTGGTCAACTCATGTGCTTTTCTCAGGTCTTTGGTGGTTTGGAGTTGGATTGTCCATCGTGCCATGGATTATTTGGTATTTAATTAGAGACAAGCAAAGTAGTGATCGCTTATTGTATGCAGGACTTTTTGTAATGGTTATTTCTCTTGTCCTTGATGTTTTGGGAGATCAGTGGGGTTTTTGGCATTATAGATTCAATGTAATACCTGTTCTTCCTACCTATGCACCTTGGGATTTAACATTAATGCCAATTACTGTGATGCTTCTTTTACAGATTAAGCCACAATATAACCCGTTTATAAAAGCGATATTATTTGCTTTGATCACTTCGTATGTTGCAGAACCAGTCATCGAGTGGCTTCAAATTTATGAACCTATAAAATGGCGTTACAGTTACTCAGTTCCCATTCAAATTGTAATCTACTTAACTGCTCACTACATAAGTAGAAGAAAAAAATTCTCTTATTTAAGTTAAGCAAAGCTAACTCACTATTAATAATAAAAATAACCTACATCTCTGTAGGTTATTTTTTGTTAGGCTTCCACCAATTCAGGTCTCATAACTTGAAGAGGAGGAGGGACGAGCCAGCCTTTTTCTTTACTCATTTTTAGAATTTTCAAACCGATTGCCGCTTTTGTCATATGGTATTTGGCGAAAAGTGCACAAATGTCTTCTCTAATTGATTTACCTATAGCTTGACTGCAAGCCACTAAACCTACAGCGATATCTGCTCCAATCATTGCAGCAATTTCAGGGTCACTAAACCTTGCACCAACTGGTATTTCTTCAGTCTTAGCTTCTGGTCTAACCGGCATTGCAGGCGAAGAGGCTATCCCATTATGTGTAAGGATCGTATCGCACTCACTGACTTCGAGCTCAGCTTGATCTATTAAATCACCTAATATTTTTTTTAGTTCTTTATCACCTGCATGGAATTGAAATGCTCTGTAAGCTGAAATACAACCTTTTGCCGTCATAGAACTTGTCCATAAATCAAAGATTTCACCGTAATGCAAGGGTTCATCTTTTGAATTGCCACTTAAAATACCCATCTCAATCATCTCCTAGAATTTTTTTTGCATGCCGTATTATAATGACCAACATCAAAGATAATATTCATTTACAAAAGCAAAGCAATCGGCATACAGGATGAAGTGTAATTCTGGATAAAAACAAATCGCCCTGAACTTAAAGTTCAGAGCGATTGTTCTACAAAATCAGGTGCGTTCAGGGTTCTTTCTTCTCAGACCAGCTAGACCAGCTAGCCCGATTAATCCAAGCCAGCCCCAATCCATGTCGTTGTCGTCCGTAGCAGCGGTTGTTCTGTAATTATTCATATCCATTCCATTACCATTTCCTTGATTTGTTCATTCTGCAAAGGCAGAAAGAGCAAATACAAACGTCATGCAGAAAATGATAAGGAATATCGACAACAATTTTTTCATCCTTGATAGCCTCACTTTAACAATAGATTTGTTTTCATACTTTGTTATGTCCTTTTTTTTGATAAATTATTCTTGATGCAATGTTACTGGTCATCTGTAATTCTGAATAATTGAACAAAAAAAAGCCTAGTATGCAGGCTTTTTACTTGTTTTACACCTTTATGCGGTTCAGCATCCATAGCTCACTAGTACCAATAGATCGGGAGGCTTGTTTATAACAAGCCTCCCGCTCTATTGGTGCCTGGAGCTACTCAATCCGCTTAGAATGTTGACTGCCTTCAGCAGCGGATTTAGTCGGTTTTAGTACAGGTTTATATTCTGAGCTCACATAAGTGTCTACCTTAGGTTCAACAATAACCTGCGGGTACATCTTGTTCGGATCAGGGAGGTTAGTGGTGTAATAGATCCATGCTTCTCCGTTAGCCTGAAACTCAATACGATCTACACCAATTGTATATCCTGGGTTTGGTTTGGTTCCCCAGGATACCGTTACTTTGTTCACTGCTTCCGTAACCTTAGTCATTTCCATGGTCACTTCTTTATCAACAGGGGGATCAACGGGTGTAATGGGCTTATGCTCCTTCACGAACTGAATCGCTTTATGCAACATTTGCACCGACTCTCCTCGTGTAATTTCCCTTTTCGGATTGAACTTGCCATCTTCCAGCTTGGCGATCTTGGCAATCAGCAAATTCTGAATGCTGTTCATTGCATCCTTTGAGATATCGCCCTCATCGGCAATTTGGATAAAGATCTTTATCATTGGGAAATCACCGTTACGGGTCATCCCTTCCCACAATAGCTGGGAGAACTGTTCACGTGTCATAATCGATTGCGGATTTACATCCTTTGGCACAGATAATCCATTCAATTGAGCTATGATGAAAGAAGGCGCATACCAGCTATCATCTGGCACATTCGTGAAATAGTCACTAGCCTTTGGCTCTTTGATAAAACGAATGTTATCAATGTTCAGTTTGAATCCCTTTACAATTAAATGAACGCCCTGTGCATAAGTAACTTTACCTTTGGGAGCAAATAATTCAGCTGAGATTCCGCTAACTACTCCTGCATCACGCAAAGAGAGGATTTCCGCTTCAGCAGCATCACCTTTGATGTCTGAGAAAGCAAATACGTTGGATTGAAGAGCAACAATAAGTATTAGGGCAACAAGAATGGAAGCCCAACGCTTGGCCATGCTAAACACCTGCTTTCTATAGTTTGTATTGACGCGTCACCTTAATAACGGCTATAAGTTGGAAAAGGTTGCAAGGTGTTGGTCGAATGAGGTTCGGAAATCCTATAGTATGGGAGGTGAATACCGATGGCCAAAAAGTTCAAAAACAATAAAAGCAATAAATATAGTCATAATAATGAGTTTGCTGAAGAAGTTTTAGCAAAACACGATGAAATGCACGCAGCTATGAACAATCCTTATGGACATCCAGCGAACCGTAAAAGGCCAGGTACCAGATAGCAAATACACGCCGAATGCAGAGAGACTGCATTCGGCGTTTCTATTATGTAATCTGGTGTGCCGCAAATTGTTCTGCCTTAAGCTTGATGTGCCGATTCTTGATTTGGACTGTAAGCAATTAGAGTGATGTCCTCTCCAATCTTTTCTTTGCATTTGCTTTCCAACTTTTCAATCTCTTGTATCAGATCCGGATGAACGCTAAGGTTGGCGAAGCGGTACTTTTCATTTTCCATTCCCGCAACCCCCTTTCATATTGAATAGATGGCTTATGTTATGCATTTTTTGTATCTTTTACTCCTTGTTTTCTTATTCCACCTGATGGAGTATTGTTAGGTTGACGTCTCCGAATGGTGGTGATACAATAATCCCAAGTGATTTACTGTGAATTAATTCGTGTCAACCAGGCTGCTGGAGACTCTTTCCTTGTAATGCGAGGGGCAGGGTCTCTTTTTTGTAAATTACATATAGATGTGGAGAGTGAGCTTATGCCAAAAGTTGTTATTATATCAGGAAGTCCTACCCCAACGTCACGTCTTCATGGAGTAATTGATCATGTGAGAGCTCAGTTGGATGGAGCGGGTATTCAGACCGATTGGATCAAAGTAAGAGATATCCCAGCCGAGGACTTATTGTACGCCAAGTTTGATAGTGAAGCGATAGTCAAAGCCAATGAGCTCGTAGCACAAGCCGATGCTGTCTTCGTAGCAACTCCTGTATACAAAGCTTCCTATACGGGAGTGCTTAAAGCTTTCCTCGATCTGCTCCCGCAGAAAGGACTTGCTAACAAAATTGTATTACCGCTCGCAGTTGGCGGAACGATCTCTCATTTATTAGCGATTGATTATGCGCTTAAGCCGGTCTTGTCCGCATTAGGAGCACAAAACATCCTGCAAGGGGTATTCGTTTTGGATAAACAAGTCAGTTGGGGAGAGAACGGTCAAGCCCTTTTGGATGATGAGATTACGGTGAGATTGCATCAGGCAGCAGAGGAGTTTATTCTGGAAATTGAAGAACAGCATGTACGCAAGCAGAGGACAGCAACTATATAAGGAAGGCCAAAACCGCTCACGGGTGCATTTCATATACCGGGAGTGGTTTTTTATTGATCAATCAGTTTATAATGGAACTGGATTGTAATGAAAGTATAGGAGTGTAATATTAAGTGGATGAGCGCATGAGGGACTACAGAACAAGAATTGATTCTGCATTGGAACAAGCGGATCCCATAACAGCAGCCTTGCTGTCAGATCTTTATCAGGATTTGAAGGGGTTAGCCGAAGAGAACAATAAACTTCGCCAATCACTTGTGAAATCGGCTCAAAAGAGCAACTCGATGTCGAGTAAATTAAAGGATGCGCTGTATGAATAAGAACCTGTAGAAGGATTGCGGAATTTGTAGGAAAATGTTTTTGAAGCGCTTTCATAATGTGACATTATTTTTGAAATCCTGGTGATATAATTAGATTACGCTTAGGTAAACTAAGCAAAATTGGAGGGGATTTCGATATGAGCGACGAAGAAAACGTAGTTGGTTCAGAAGTGGAAGAGGCCGTTACGGAAGAAGCAGAAGCTGAGATCGCTGCTACTGAAGAAGCTGCTGACGAAGCAGTAGAAGAAGCCGATGCTGAAGAAACAGCTGATGAAGCGGAGGCACAGGCAGAAGTAGCCGCTGCAGAAGAAGCGGAAGAAGCCGAAGAAGCAGCGGAAGTTGAAGAAGCGCAAGAAGAAACCAATTAATGAATGATTTGCAATAATTCCCCTTCAACGTGGATCTAACTTACTTAACATCATCCGGTAACCTGTTCATTTCCATTGAATAGGTTACTTTTATTTTGCGAGTGATACAATCCATGGCGTGATTCAATAGAATCTAGTAACATTAGGGTAACAAATATTGATACAGAGGGATGAAGATGGCACTAATTAATAGTTTGGTTGAGGGAGAAGAAATAACTGGATTTTATTTATTGAAGCAAGCGGATGTCAAGCAGACGAATTCGAATCCTGCCAAGGATTACTTCGATATGGTGTTGGCCGACCCGAGCGGTGAAATCCCGGCTAAGCTATGGGACGTATCTTCTACTGATAAAGAAACTTTTTTCCCGATGATGTTGGTAAAGGTTCAAGGGGTTATGCATTTGTACAGAGATAGGCCTCAGATTAAGATATTTAGAATCCGCAAAGCGGTAGACACTGATGGGTATTCATTAACGGACTTCATACGTTCAGCGCCGATTGAACCGCAAGATTTGATCAATACGATCCATAATACTTTATCATCGATACAGGATCCTGAGATTCGAAGCGTTGTAGCATTCTGCGTATCTAAAGTGGCGGATAAATTAACTCACTATCCAGCTGCCAAAGGGGTTCACCATGCCTATTATGCTGGTCTCGCTTATCATATTGTGCGGATGTTGGAGTTGGGGGAGTTTGTTGCGAAGCAGCGGCCTTTCTTGAACCTGGATCTGATCAGGGCAGGGATTATCCTGCATGACATTGCAAAACCGGAAGAGATGATCGCAGAGTTAGGCATAGTAACGGACTATAGTCTAACTGGCAAGCTCCTGGGGCATTTATCCATCGCGATGAGTTGGATTACGGAGGCGGCTATTCACTTACAGCTGGATGTTGCCTCTGAAAAAATAATCGTGCTCCAGCATCTGGTACTATCCCATCACAATAAGGGCGAATGGGGGAGCCCGATCCAACCGCAGCTGCCTGAAGCTGTAGCGCTGCATTATATCGATACGCTGGACGCCAAGCTTCAAGCCGTTGAGGATGCTATTCAATCTTTGTCGCCATCCGAGGAATGGACACAACCGATACGTGCGATTGATAATAAAGCAATTTATCGGTTGAAATGGGCGTAGGGTAAGGCAGATAAGATTCAATCCTTATTGTCTAAATCCTCATCTGTTGTGAACGAATCCTCAATATTATCCATAATAGCCTCTATGGCATCACTGATTCCGTCTGTAGCCCCAATATTTTCTTGATCAGGCGGTGTTGGAATCCCGGCCGTCTCAAAGGCGGTTTGGTCTGTTATTTGTTTATCACTCATCTGGTTGTCTCTCCTTTGAATGGATTTCTATGATGTAGATTATCCATCGGAATGGAGGATTATCCCAAGTGTTTCAAACACAGGGTATTTATGGCCCAGGAGCTCCGAGAACCTTTGCAGTCGCTCTCGCAAATCCAAAAAATAGACTCTATTAGCGGTCTACTAGTCTTGGCACACTCTATCACATCTTCATATACTAAATCATCCGAGAAACAGGAGGTTGATAGAAGATGCTGGATGCCATCAGAGACTTGTTAGGCGATTCAATGAACGGCAAGAGGAAGCACAAGAAATTTAAGCTGGACAAAGTGATTGTTATCTTGGTTTTCAAAAAGAAAAAAAAGCACCATAAAAAGAACGCAATATTGTAAACCGCGTCTCGATTTGCATGAGTGCTGTACAAGATGGAAGAAATGATTAGAAGAGCGTGGTGATAAGTCCTCCCCCTTATCGCTGCGCTCTTTGGTATGCGACTGCCGCTGTAGTGCTCAGACGGCCTCGAATAAAAACAAAAGCCCAAATATCCAAATTGGATATTTGGACTATTTTAGACCTATAGATCATTAACTTCATTTGTCAGTTGAAATTACTGCAAAGCTCCCGCATCACGAACAATACGCTGTGCTTGTTCGTGATCCTCTTTGTCTAACACGACCGTCAACAAGATGTCGAACCCCGTCATCTGATTATCCGGACCTCCAGAACTCATTCCGCTTGCACTGACGCTTGTAGCAGCCAAAATGGCGGCGTTCCGATCTGAAAAATCACCGCCAAGCGTTAAATAACCCAGACTTGGAAAATCACTGTTCAGCGGGTTCATGATACGCTCATTTCCATCTCCAGGGTACCCATCAATTCGATCAATGGAACTATCAACTATACGCAGTGCCTGTAATTGTTTTAATGCCTCTTCCGCTTGTTCAGGACTCTTAAAATAAGCAAGGATGCTTGATTCCGTCATTATTAACTGCTCCCTTATAATAAATTTTCAGTATTACAGTCTGGCATAATATTGTTTCAAATCCTCGAGTAAATCTGGATTGTTGTTTCCTTTAATTTCAGTATCCATGTTCTCGTTATTTTCGGTTTCTTCGCTAGCTCTAAGGTTGAATTGACCGATAACTGAGGCTGCAACAAATTCTGCATTCACGCTGTAATGTTTAAATAATGACAATAATTCTTCAAGATTTCTGTGATTTGCTAATATTTCTGACAATCGACTCAATGTTTTTCTCCTTCGAATTTGATTTTCATAAGTCCTGCATGTACAACTCCCTCGCAAAGAAACAACAACATTTATTTTCTTCATCAGACATGAACTTTATTCATAAGGCTTTGCTGGGGTAAAAGGGGATCTATACTTAAGGATGTTTATCAAAACGTTATACCACTCGCAACAACGCTTGATAGTTCTGATTCACTACCAAGTTGTCAATAATAATTCGTGCGTTTTAGTTTATATGGTAAGTAATACCATAATAAGCTTATAATTCTACCTAGTAAATTTGAAAATACAGGTGAGAATAAATTTGAAAAAACAGTGCCTCCAAGAAGAACTTGAGAGATTGAAAGTACAATTAAATAACTTAGTAAATGAAGGGAAAAGTCTTGTTGATCCTGATGTTGTTACTCTCAGTCAGAGGATAGATGGCGTTATACTTCGTTTTTATAGGTAATAGGCTTCTGTTGAGACTGTTGAGACCTCATCCGGTGACGATTGAAACCTGAGAAATTAATGAAGAAATTACATATGTTAGTTCAGTATTAATATAAAAAAAAGAAGCCTTATATATCAAGGCTTCTCGGTGATGACCTGTAGTGGGCTCGAACCACTGACCCCCACCCTGTCAAGATGGTGCTCTCCCAGCTGAGCTAACAAGTCACAATAGGATATTTTTTGGGAACGAGTCTTATAATACCAAGAATTGTGCAGGATGTCAACCAAACAAATCATTTATTAATAGAATCTTCTAATCGGGACATTGTCGAAAAATATTAGTATTTGCTAAACAGAGACTTTGAGTCTAGTTTGACAGCATGCGATTCTGTTCGGTATGTGGAAAGCGAGCTATTATCCTGCGAAAATAGGTCAGAAGTCTGCGATATCACATTTTTTTTTGCTTGTCAGCGGGGAGAAAGAAGGATTTGTTTACTGTATTGTCGAACGTAACAATGTTACTAAATCATGCCACATGCAAAATAATAACATCTTATAGAGGCTGAGGGGTAAGAGAATGCGAAGAGGATTTCTACATAACACGGTATTGGATCAGGAGCAACGAGCAGTTAAGCTTTTCTTGATTCTCTATTACTTACTACAAGTGATTTTCGATTATCTTTATTACTATGTGTTCCCAAATTTCACAGACGATGCAATTAGTTTTAACGAAGGCGGATTAGGATATGGATTGTATGGTATTGAACTAGCTTTACTTCCGCTTGCGATTTATTGGATTCGTGGGAAAAATCCTTTTCCAATCAAGTATGTATATTTAGCAGTTTTCTTATCAGCTACAATGATCAACGAACTGATGATCTATTGGGGCACAGCGGATGAATATCAAAGTGGCAATATTGGGGATGTCTTACTATTAATTTTTACCCCTATTTTCTTGAACAGACGTTTTTTCTTTATAGTGTTGGCTGGAATTGTTCTGAAGTATGCCATATTAGGAACACTCTTACACAAAGGATTAGTTATTATCCCGATTTCGCTTGCTATTGTGATCGGATCGGTTGCTTACATTCTTTTGAATCGATTTCTTGACTATGTGCGTGCGGTACGGGACTCCTATAGCTCTCAGATGGAAGAAATCGTCAAAGGTATTGTAGCGACACTCGAGCTGAAGGATCCATATACGCGGGGGCATAGTGAGCGTGTTGCACATTTCTCCTTGTTGCTTGCACATCGCATGGGAAAATTCTCGGAAGATGAATTAAAAACATTCTACTACGCCTGCCTCCTGCATGATGTAGGGAAAGTAAACATTCCTGATTACATACTGACGAAGCCGACTACTCTGACAGAAGAGGAATACGACATTATTAAAACTCACCCGGTTGTAGGTGCAAATGCTATGAAAGGCATTGAGGGACTGAGAGACAGCGTAGATGTAATCTTACATCATCATGAACATTGGGATGGGAATGGCTACCCGGATCAGTTGATGGGAGATGAAATTCCTGTTCTTGCCAGGATCACTTCTGTGGCCGATGCGTTCGACGCAATGACTACTATGCGCTCCTATCGGGATGCGTTGCCTGTAGACGAAGCTTATAAACGAATTATTATTGGAAAAGGGAAACAGTTTGATCCTCAAGTAGTAGAAGCTTTTCAAGAAATCTTTCCTCTATGGGTTGATTACATTCAGAATCGGGACCGAATGACTGCAGCTATGCAGGTTGCTTCTACTGCTGCGATTTAGACGGGATTTGGATAAGGATAGTAAAGGAGGTGAGATCTATGTGCTGGTGGTGTTGGTGGAAGCCTTAAGCCTTGACTTATCGAATAGGGGATGCCGATAATCGGCACCCCTATTTTTTATAAAGATGAAAATTTACTTCCTTAGCAGCACCTCGATGTTTAAGAGGTTTGAAGCATGCGGATTGAATCTAGTTGCAATAAAGATGATATAGAGTACACCGTTACTGCCCGGAATCTGGACGGTTTTCTTTTTCTTTAGTTTTACTGGCTTGATACAAGTTGTCGCACTGCTCCATTAGCTTGAAATCCAACGAAGTAATTCCGCCTGCACTCCATGTAGTGACACTCAAGGTGACGAGTTTGTAATCGATGGCTATCATAGGATGGTGCTGCATGCTCTCAGCAGCTTGGGCCACTGCAGAGACGAAGAAAATGCCGTCCATATAAGCCTGGAATCGGAACTTCTTAACTAACCACTTCTGATCCTTGCGCTCCCAGCCTGGGAACAGCTCTAGCTGCTTCAGCAGTTCATCGTCTTGTAATCGATCCATTTTAACCTCTCCCATTCTTTGTATAATATAGTATTTTATGCTTTAACTAGATAAACGGCGCCGTCCCTCGAAGGACAACGCCGTTGTTCTTTCACATCTGTTATGCTACTACAATCTTGCTTTTCATAGTTACATGACCGTCGCCGCAAGGAACGGAGCATACGATACTGTAAGTGCCCGCTTTGTCAAAAGTAACTTCCTTGGACATTTCTTTGCCGCCTAATTCAATACTGAGACCTTGACCTTCAATCTCAACACCATGTTTACCTTCTTTGTTAGTGAGAACAACTTTAAGCTTTTCTCCCACGGCTACCTTGTATTCTGCTTGGTCGAATTGAAAGTTGGAGGCTACCAGCTTCAATTGTTTCACCCCATCAGCAGCAGCTAATTCGTCCTCGGACTTCTCAGGTGCGGCAGTTACAGCCAGAAAGATCAAGCCGAATGCGCAAGCGCCGAAAAATAATACGGACATTAACCATTTATACATATGGAACCCCTCCTCGTCGAAATGTCACTTAAAGAATTATACGATACTTTTAGAGCAGAATCTATTCGACTAAGCTTTATGTTTATGACAAATCATTGAACAAACCGAACCAATCTTGATAGAATGTCCACTATTTTGTCCCCATCTTTTTCCATAATCGAACATAGATCATTAGTGCACTTGTCAATGGATGGATAGAATGATTATTCTAGGCGAATGCTCAATTTCTCGTATATCTGGGTATTTACCGTGTTCCATCTAGGTGCATCCCCATAGACTGTTGATGTATCGCACGATAAGGGAGGTGGATTTATGGAAAACATGCAAAAACCTGCAGTAAGCCCAGCCGCCATGCAAGCCCCATTCCCATCTGTTATGTCAGCTCAAAACATGCCTCTGACTATGCCTATGAGCAATATGCCGCAACAGGTATCCCCTGCATACGGCAACGTCCATATTAAACAAATGCCAGTTGCAGGAGCTTATGATTACGAGCCTTGCCACCATCCGGTCTCGAACACAGCCATCCTGTTAGTCTTGTTCATCCTGCTTGTGATTGTTACACGCGGGAAGTGTTAAAGAGTAACCCGTGTAAGCATGTGATCGGAGGACGGCCCAGCCGTTCTCCTTTTGTACTTCTAGAGCAGAGGAGGAACAGTTCGCGTGAGTGCAAAGAAGAACGATTCAAACAGGAAGCATACTCCCGCAATAAGTTTTCATCCCAAGATGGGAAAGTCGCTTCGTCATTATTTGCAATCGACTAAGCATGCGGCGAAATCGAGTTCTAAAGTAAAAGTCATCATAGAATTTGGCAAGCATCCATCTTCGAAGCTTCTCCAAGGGCTGCAGTCTGAAGTAACAAGTCAGCCTCGTCACTTCCGGGTTCGCCGCAAATTACACTTGATTCGATCTGTGGCCGCTCATGTGCATGCGCGTTGCTTGCACAAGCTGTGCTGCCACGGTTCTGTGAAGCATGTACATCTGGATCGGAAGCTGCGTATTAGCTTAAATGTAGCTACACCCTCCATTGGTTCTACTGCTTTACAAAGAAAAGGGTTAACCGGTAAAGGAATTACAATCGCAATCATTGACACAGGAGTTTTCAAACATCCTGATCTCATCAAACCAATAAATCGAATTGCTGCATTCCGTGATTTCGTTGGGAGGAGAAAGCAACCCTATGACAATAACGGTCATGGAACTCATGTAGCAGGTGACGCAGCCGGGAATGGGTTAAGTTCTGGCGGAAAGTTTAAAGGACCTGCTCCGCGAGCCCGTCTGGTTGTAGCTAAAGCATTCGATCGTAGAGGCTCGGCTGATACATCCAATGTAATTGCAGCCTTGGATTGGATTCTGCGGACAAAGAAACGATTTGGAACTCGCATCGTGAATATGTCATTCGGTGCGCCAGGAGCGACGGATTGCAATACAGACCCTTTGTGCAAAGCAGCGACTCGAGCGTGGAATGCAGGTCTTGTAGTGGTCGCTGCTGCTGGCAACGAGGGGCCGGGCAAAAGTACGATTGACACCCCTGGCATTAATCCGAGAATTATTACGGTTGGGGCTGCAAATGATCGTGGAACCCTCCGACAAACTGACGATACGATTGCACCGTTCTCGAGTCGAGGCCCTGTTGCAGGTGGCGGGGTGAAGCCCGATCTGGTTGCACCAGGGGTCAACATCATTTCCTTGCGTGCACCAGGTTCATTCCTTGATGTGAATGATCCCTCCAGCCGGGTAGGGAAAAGCTATTTCCGCATGTCAGGAACCAGCATGTCTACCCCTATTGTTGCAGGTGCAATTGCTCAACTGCTGCAAAAGAATCCAAGATTATCCCCGAGGCAAATTAAAGCTTTCTTGAAGAGGAGGGCTGTCAGGCTGCGTAATGCAGGATCGAATGCGCAAGGCAGCGGAGAAATCAACGTGACATTCGCTATCAAATCACAGATCAAAAGGGAGAAAAAGTAATTGTCAGTTCATCTAACACGTGCTAATATGTTGTAAATAAGTGGGAGGGCCTCTAGGGATCCGAAGCGCGTATCAATCATGATGCAGACGCTGTCGAACCGAGCGAGGCCGAGCGCTGGTCTGGAGGACTCGCGCTACACCGTAGGGATAAAAGACCTCCGGCAAGTTCCGCCTGCAAAGGCGGCTTGTCGGGGGTCTTTGCTGCTTTAATTAACTAAACTACGGGGAGGATTCACAGTTGAAAGCGATACGTGTTCAGGGAATGAGTAAAACGTTTCAGGCTAAGCAAAAGAAGGAAGGGCTTTATAGGAGCTTTCAAGCTTTATTCCGACCGGAGTACACGAGTAAAGTAGCCGTTCATCCAATCGATCTCGAGGTAGAACGAGGAGAATTCGTGGCTTTCCTTGGACCGAATGGAGCTGGTAAATCAACTACGATTAAGATGCTAACCGGGATTCTGCATCCTACGTCTGGCTCTGCCGAGGTATTAGGCTATTGTCCTTGGAAAGAACGGTCTAAGCTCGGTTTTCGCATCGGGACCGTATTCGGGCAGAAATCACAGCTATGGTATCATCTCCCGCCAGTCGATACTTTCGAGTTGATGTCTCGCATTTATGAGATCGGGCGAGCTGATTATAAACGTCGTCGTGATGAGCTCATCGAGAGGTTCGGATTACAGCCGTATATATACACACCGGTCCGAAAGCTGTCGCTTGGAGAGAGGATGCGGTGTGAGATGGCGGCGGCCCTGCTGCACCGTCCTGATATCGTTTTCCTAGATGAACCGACAATCGGGTTAGATGTTATTGTCAAATACAAGATCCGTGAATTGTTACTCGAAATGAACCGAGAAGAGGGTACAACGCTATTCCTTACTTCACACGATGCAGGTGATGTGGAGCAACTGTGTCGCAGAGCGATTGTAATCAATCATGGATCGATTATTATGGATGATCTGGTATCGAATCTGAAACGAACTTTTTTCACAAGAAAAACAATTGTGTTGAGGCTAAGAGAGTCATCAGCTGATCGGCCCTTTCTTCATGAAGGAGTGGAGGTAGTCACGAACAGCGGACTAGACTTAAAGCTCTCCGTGGACACCTCAAAAATATCCATCGAAACCGTGCTGTCCCTTATTGTGAGAGATTATCAGCTTGAGGATGTAACGATTGAGGATCCTCCTATGGAGCAGATCATAACAAGAATATACGAGCGGACCGGTAAGGAGGAATCGCCAAATGGGATCGTTCACCGCTAAACTAATCAAGTATGGGGCGATTGGCCGAATTACGATTCGCAGCCATCTTGCCTATGTGTCCGATTTCATCATTCGCTCCTTGTTCCTGCTATTGATTTTGTACATCTTCATGCAGCTATGGAGTGTGACATTCGCTGGGGAAGGAACGGATCTTATTGCAGGGTATTCTTACGAACAGATGATCTGGTATTTGGTTATAGCGGAGTCTGTCATCTTATCCACGCCAAAGTTGGTTGCCAAAGTAGAGATGGAAGTGAAGAACGGGGATGTGGGATATCAGTTAATCAGGCCCATGCACTACGTACTCTATCACTACTCCGGCTTCATGGGAGAAGCGACTGTGCGGTTATGTGTGAACCTGCTGATCGGGTGCTTATTAGGCATTGCCCTTTACGGTTGGAGCTTCCCTGGCGGTTGGCAGCTGGCAGCGCTAGGTATCGTTCTATTCGGCTCCTTCACTGTACAGTACGCGATGAATATGTTAATTGCGTTATGCGCCTTCTGGGTAGAGGAGACAAGGGGACTGGACTTTGTGTACCAAAAGCTGTTATTTACAATTGGAGGAATGCTGCTGCCTTTAGAGATGTTCCCTGGTATGCTGCAGTCGGTTAGTCAGTGGCTTCCTTTCCAGACCGTAGCTTATTTCTCAGCCAAAACTGCGGTTCAATTCGAATTCTCAGCATGGATCCGGATGGTTGCTGTTCAATGGTTATGGATACTGGGATTACTAATAGGCGTGTTCGCGTTGTACGGAAGAGGGGTGAAAAAGCTGCATGTTAACGGGGGTTAAAATGATTCGATTGATGTATACTTGTTGGAAGCTTAATTTGGCTGGAGCACTTGAATACAGAATGAGCTTCTTTCTGACGGCCGGGATGATGCTCGTGAATAATTTCGTCTGGATTTTTTACTGGAGCATTTATTTCAACCGATTCCAAGTCGTGAACGGGTGGAGCTTCGAGGATGTTATGATGATGTGGGCGATCGGAGCAGGCGGATTCGGCTTGGCAGCGGTATTCTTCGGCAATTGCTTCACGATAGCGAATTTGGTTGCCAACGGTTTGATCGAGCCTTTCCTCGTCCAACCGAAGCCTGTTCTTCCCCATCTTCTAGTAAGCAGGATGTCGATATCGGCCATTGGCGATGTTGCATTTGCACTAATCCTATATGGAATATTCGGCGACCACCACCTGCTAGGTATTATCAAATTTGGTACCGCCCTGATGCTTGCCACTCTGATCTTTATTTGTTTTAATGTGTTGGTACAGTCTTTAGCCTTTTACATCGGAAATGCAGAAGGTTTGGGCTTCCAGATGAATATGGGGTTCCTAACGTTCTCCACTTATCCGACTGGAATTTTTCATGGTGTGGGTAAGCTAATCTTGTTCACTGTAATTCCGGCGGGATTCATAAGCTACATGCCGATAGGTCTGCTTCGCCATATAGAATGGCCCTATTTGACAGGCTTAATGGGAATTACGTTATTATTAACGGCTGGAAGCATCACCTTGTTCTACAAGGGCCTGCGAAAGTATAGCTCAGGGAATCAAATTACGATGCGCATGTGATTGGTTGAATTAGGATAGGGATGAAGGGAATGAGAATATGAAAGTCATAATTGTAAAAGATGAACGGGATCTAGATAAGTGTTTAAGCATTCGGAAGGAAGTGTTCGTGGCTGAGCAGGGCGTAGCGGAAGAACTTGAAGTAGATGAGTACGACGTGTCGCCGAATTCCTGCATTCATTTTCTGTTAGTGGATGATGAAAACGAAGCAGTGGGCGCAGCCCGGATGAAGACGTATGAACCAGGGAGCGCGAAGATGCAGCGTATAGCCGTTCTTCAGAAGGATCGGGGTAAAGGGCACGGAAGACTCCTATTGCAGGCAATGGAGAGCAAGGCGGTATCAGAGCAATACAAATTTGCAGTATTGGACGCGCAGGTACAGGCCGTTTCCTTTTATGAGAAGCAAGGGTATACGGTCATTTCGGATGCTCCATTTGATGATGCGGGAATTGAACATTTACGGATGAAAAAGGTGCTTTAGCTGGCTTCTTCTGTCTGCTTAGAGTGCGGGAGCATCAGACGAAAGACGTGCCGACCTGGACCTTACTTTCCACCTCCATGCTTCCGCCATGGTCTTGTACAATCTTATGACAAATCGACAAACCTAAACCAGTTCCGTTGTCTTTGGTTGTATAAAAGGGGTGGAATACTTTATCCATTTCGGCTTCAGGTATTCCTTTGCCTGTATCTTGAATTTCAATAGCTGCATAGTTGTCACTTGTATATAAGCGTATGGTAACGATTCCTTCCTCCGGCATGGCTTCGAAAGCATTCTTCACCAGATTCAGAAATAGCTGTACAAGCTTATCTTGATCCATCAGCATCTCAAGCTCTGGGTTCTCAGGCATGTAAATAATCTGGTGGCCTAGGCGTACTGACTCTGATTCCATAAGAGAGATGACGCGGTGGATGCATTGATGGATCGGTCGGATTTTATAGTGAGCGACATGCGGCTTGGAGAATTGCAGGAATTCTGCGGTAAGCTCGCTCATTCGATTAATCTCATCCATAATCAGCTCGTACCAAGGTTCAATATTGTAGTGATTCGATCTGGAAATCTGTAAGAATCCCTTAACAGTCGTAAGAGGATTGCGAATTTCATGTGCCATGCCCGAAGCTAACTCACCAACAACGCGAAGCTTCTCCGATCGGACCATGTGGTTTTCTCGTTTCATCCAGATCTCGCTTTTCATAGAGAATAACATTTTTTCTGCAGCATGAATGAGCTGTTCCTTGTTCGTACCATCAGTTGGATAGAGCGAGAAGCCGTACGTGATTTGCACCCCGGTAAGCTTCGGAATCTCCGACTCCAGCAGTTGGTGGATATGAGTTACCCGCTGCTCTGCCTGCTTGGCATGTGTGACGAGAGCAAATTCATCCCCTCCATAGCGAGCAATTACATAGGCATCCGAGAATACAATTTTGAGCAGCTCAGCGATTTCCTTCAAAATGCGATCTCCACCGGCAAATCCATGAACACTGTTGGTAGATTTCAAATCGGTGCAATCAATGATTACAAGAATGAGCGGTGTCTTATTCCGAATCAACTGGTCAACTTGACGATGATATTCTTCATAGTTGAGCAGCCCGGTCAACGCGTCATGAGTGGATAAGAGGCGGTTCTGGGTATCGAGATTCTCTTTGCTCTTCTCGGCACTGGATAAGTAAGTACTAATATAAATTGCTAGGCCGAATGAGATTGCATCATACAGAGTGAGAAGCAGATTATATGTCGTGACAGGATTGTATGTTAATCGGATGAGCGAATAAGTTGCGGTATAGAGGAGCCATAAGGCCAAACGCTTGAGAAGTGATTTGTTGGGGTAGGAATCTCGTCCGAGCAAGATCAAGTACACGGGTAAAATCCAGTTGATGTTAACGAGCCAATGGACGAGAGCGAGCAGCCCTAGCCGGATTATTTGTATTCGAGAAAAGCGGAGCTCTAGAAAGTAAGTCAACAGAAACAATGCACCTGACGCAACCGTAAGCCAGATGTTCAATGACTTTCCGAGCAGGATAGAGGAGATTAGCACCAGAATTGTATAGAGCGGAATTAGTATGCGATATACCATTGATCAAACCTCCATATGACTCAAGTTCAATAATCGTTCCATTCCTTGCCGGAAACAGGACTAATAAAGTGCCGTTCTTCGGGAATACTAAGCCGAAATGAATTTGTGATGGAGGTAAAAGACGATGGAATCTAATAGACCTGAACGAGAATCATTCGTAGCTGTGCAAAAAAACGGCGATGGCGATCTGACCGCGTTCAAAACATCTTCCGGTCGCGTATTGGATTACAACCAAGCTTTACAAGAAGTTAACCTCGGTACGATCCAAGGGGTAAATGCATTCAAAGGAAAAGACGGCGAGCTCTACATCCGCGGTGATGCAGATGGAGATCCTAGCAATAATCTGGATAATCTCCCGAATTTCTAATGACTGCATTACGCATTAGTGAGTTGTGCAAGGTCGTATGGAAACATCCCAGATCCAAGCCTGAGGGCTTGGATCTTTTGGTGTGACCATTAATTTGGAAAATGAAAATGATAGGGCTTATGTTGTTCAAGGAATGTCATTTTGCCCGTCTTGCCTATGTAGGTTGGCATCGTATCTCCGTAATGCATGAGAAGCACCCGTTCCTGAATGTCTTCAGGCAGGGTTAGCAGTTCGGCAAGCGTGGTGTGCACTATGCCTGGTCCTTCAAGCTGACAATCATGGAGCAAATACTCGCATTGTCTCTTGTACGCAATCTCTTCAATAAGGGTAAGATCAAAGGTCACATCGCCACTATAAAAGAGCTTATCATTCAGCACAATGGAATAACTGGGCAGAGTTGCATAATGTTTCGTCCGGATCAGTTCAACGCTGAAGCCTGGCAAGATTTCCTGACGAACACTTGCTTTCAAGGGAACAATATCAAAGTAACTTTCTAGCGTCTGCGGACCTTCCAAGGAGTGGTATAAGCCTGCTTTCAAAGAATTGTCCCATAAGGTGTCTATTAAATCGGTTTCAATGTAAAGAGTAGGTCTGGTATTATATGCATATTTCATACGAAGAGCATATTCCTCGAGCCCCCCAATGTGGTCGGCATGCAGATGAGTAACCAATACGCCTTGAATGTCACGCATGGGAATATTCATCCGGTGAAGCGACCACGGAGCTGTGATGCCGCAATCGATCATGAACGAGTAATCGTTATACGATATCAATGCGTTATTGTTGTAGTAGGATTTGGCAAAAGCACTGCCAGTGCCGATCATTTGGAGCTGAAACTGCATAATTAACCTCCTTCTTCGATAAAGAGGCATGTAAGCCCTTTTTTGCATCCCTTCTAATTTATCACGTTTATATGGAAAAAAAAAGAATGATATTATACGAAAATTTACAAAACTTACGGGACCCCCGTCATTCGCGGAGTCCGCTTCTATAGGCCGGCCATAAACTGCTTGAGAAGGCAGAAGTCTGTTCATGTGAGAGGAGCATGCAGCATTATGGCTACGAAGTCGAAGAAGAAGCAGCCGCCCCCCAGTTCTAATAACTCGTATCAGCTTAAATTGGTAACATCCGACGTATGCTTCGTATGTAAGAAACAGTGCGCTAGAGGATTAAGATATTTGGATAAGATGAGTCAGCCTGGAGCCGTCGGAAAAGGTGTGCCCTGCATCTTGACCAAGTATAAAGCTTAAGGGAATGACGGTGATCTCGCTGCGAGGTTGCCGTTTTTTTTAGTTTCGCAAAGGAGCTAGGATTCAAGGATGCGGTGAGCATGGGTATACACATTCATTCCGGAGCCGCGTAAAAATCCGACTGCAGTCAGGCCGAGCTCTTCTGCTAACTGTAAAGCAAGATCCGTAGGTGCGGACTTGGACAATAGAATAGGGGAGCCGATCTTCACCGCTTTCAGTACGACCTCGGAGGCGAGTCGCCCACTGAACACCGTAACTTTGTCCTCTGTTGCCGTGTGGGTCATCAAGCAGTGGCCGTACAACTTATCAAGCGCGTTGTGGCGCCCGATGTCTGCGAATCCTGCGAACAGGCTGCGTCCATCCGAGAGAGCGGCTTGATGAACACCTCCCGTTTGACGATGAACGCTGGCGGAATTATGCAATTGTTTCATTAGAGAGTAGCATTGCTCAGGAGAGAGACGCAGATTCGCCGTGACTGAGATCGGTTTGGCCGTCTGGGCATCGGCGTGGAAGTAAAATGATTGTCTGCCTTTTCCGCAGCAGGAAGCGATTCTGCGTTTGGAGAACAGGGCAGGATCGAGTGTTGATTTCTGACGTAAATCAACAAAAGCGCGGCCCTGCGCTTCATCAATCAGGATGGATTCGATCTCGCTGTGAGCCCGAATGACACCCTCTGAAGCAAGAAAACCAATGATCAAAGGCTCCAGATTGTCAGGGGTGCATACAATGGTTGCGAATTCGCGGTCATTGACATAAAGCGTTAAGGGATATTCCGTTACTATTAGATCCTCGAACTCCTCCCAGTTATCGTTCGTATATCGACGAATGGACCAAGGTGAAGTGATAGGTAAGTGTTCCATCAAAAAGTCCCTCCCAATGACAGGAATAAGGGGTGAAGCTCTAGTTCACCCGTGATATGATATAGCATATAGGAAATCGCTACGAAGATATAGTGTTGAACTAATAACCAATTAAGGAAGTGTTCCTATGGGGAAAACGAAACACACCGGACCTATCAAGTTGGATTCCTCGCTTAAGCCTTCATTATGGGCGAGCAAGATGCCGATGGGGCTAGGCAAAGTCAAACCGCATCATATTCTTGATACGCTCAAGGTCGTGTACGAGAATAGAGATAATTTGCCGTATGCTTACCGAATTCTCACACAAGGCGTGTGCGATGGCTGTGCGCTCGGCGTGTCTGGCTTGCGGGATCAGACCTTGACCGGACCCCATCTGTGCACGACACGACTGAATGTGCTCAGACTGAACACTATGCCTGCGATTGAATCCCACTGGTTCGAGGATATTGAGAAGCTCCGCGCTATGGACAGCACGTCCCTGCGTAAGCTAGGTCGGATTCCTTACCCGATGTCCAGGAAGCAAGGGGAGACCCGATTCACCAGGCTCAGTTGGGATGACGCGCTGGATCGGATCGCAGCGAAAATTCGCAGCATAGATCCGAAGCAATTGGCTTTTTATCTCACGGCTCGCGGGATCACGAACGAAGTGTATTACACCGCAGGGAAAGTAGCACGCTTCCTGGGTACGAATAATGTGGATAATGCATCCCGTATTTGTCATTCCCCCAGTAAAACTGCGCTTAAACGTTCACTCGGCATTTCCGCTTCAAGCTGTAGCTATAAGGACTGGATCGGTACCGATGTGCTCATTTTCTGGGGCTCTGTCGCTGCGAATAATCAACCTGTCTCCACGAAGTATATGTATGCAGCCAAAAAAGCGGGAACGAAGATTATTGTAATTAATCCTTATCGCGAGCCGTCGATGGAAAACTACTGGATCCCTTCGATCGCTGAGAGCGCGCTCTTCGGGACGAAGATCGTGGACTCGTTCGTGCAGGTGAACATCGGCGGGGACATCGCCTTCATGAACGGAGTCATGAAGCACTGGTTCGAGATGGAGGAGCAGGAGCGCGGCTCCGCCATAGATTGGACGTTCGTCAGGGCCCATACAAAGGGCATCGACGAACTGCGGCTACACGTCCAGGCACTGCCGTGGGACGTGCTCGAGCGTTCGTCCGGCCTGACGCGGACGGACATGTTGGACTTCGCCCAGCTGCTGGCGCGGGCGAAGAGCGGGGTGTTCGTGTGGAGCATGGGACTCACGCAACACCGATTCGGGACCGACAATGTGTCCCAGGTGGCGAACCTCGCCATGCTCCGCGGGTTTCTCGGCCGCGAGCGCTGCGGCGTCATGCCGATCCGCGGCCATAGCGGCGTGCAAGGCGCCGGCGAGATGGGCGCGGAGCCGATGTCCCTCCCGGGGGGAATCCCAAGCGACGCCTCGAACCGCGAGCGGTTCGAGCGATTGTGGGGATTCCAGCTTCCCGCCTGGGAAGGGGACATCGTCGGCCTGACGCTCGAGAACGCGCTCTTGCCCGAGACGCATGAAAGGCGTACCCGCCTGTTCTATACGAGCGGCGGCAACTTCCTTGAGACGATGCCGGATCCGGAATTCGTCCGTACTTGTTTGGAAGCAGTCGATCTCCGGGTCCATCAGGATATCATTCTGAATACGTCAGCGCTTGCTGACGCGCAAGAGGAAGTCATCTTGCTTCCGGCAATGACCAGGTATGAGCAGCCGGGTGGAGGCACCTCAACAAGCACAGAAAGAATGATCTATTTCAGCCCGGAGATCGAGGGTCCCCGGATTGAGGAAGCGCGCGCGGAATGGGAGATCTACGTGGACTTGGCGCAGAGAGTGTACCCGGAACGCAGGCATCTCATAGGCTTTGACTCTGCACAGCATATCCGCGACGAAATCGCGATTGCTGTCCCTTACTATGAAGGAGTTCAGCATTTGCAACGGAAAGGGGATGTGTTCCAATACGGGGGAGCTTGGTTATGTGAGCAGGGCGTTTGTCCGACCGAGGATGGTCGCGGGAAACTGTTAGCTATTCAACAGCCTGACCTGCGGAAGCCGGAAGGACATTTCTACGTTACTACGCGCCGAGGAAAGCAATTCAATTCGATGGTATACAGCGAGAAAGACCCCTTCAATAATGCATCACGCGATAATATTCTGATCCATGAGGCAGATGCGGCAGCGCTTGGAATTCGTAATGGAGAAGCGATAGCGATCTATAATAAATATGGGACTTTTATCGGACGGGCGCTTTATGCTGACATGAAAAAGGGTAACATTGAGATGTATTGGCCGGAAGGGAATGTGGTGCTTCCCAAGGGAGTCTACGAGCCATACGCAGGTATTCCAGAATACAATACAGCAGTCGTAGTCGAGAAGGCAGAAACCTATATTGCTCACAAGGATACAAGATATGCGGAACGGCGAATAGAAGAGTTGGAAGTAGAACCAGGGTGATTTAGAGAGATTTTGCTCCCTTTTAAAGTAATATTAAGGACTATAGACCTAATCTTGCAGGATTTTAGTAGTTTATGTGGAATATAAATCCAATCGGAACTTACCTTACAACAGTTTGGATGAAGAACAATTATGCTGCTCAGACCTATTGTGCGACTTATGAACCAATTGAAATATCCGCAAAAGCTTTATATTATTGTGCTCTTGTTTGTCATCCCGATTTGTGCTCTTACAACATGGATTATGCATGATATTTCCGAGCGGATCTCACGAGGTGATGTTCGCCAAAACGGACTTCAGTATCACAACGCGTTACAACACATTGCAAATGATACCTTAATGATTCGAAATACATATATTCATCAAATCTTGGCTGATTCCAGCAATAACAAACCTCAAAGAGACAAGTGGCTTCAAAGCGTAAAAGAGAGGGCGGTAACCATCCAATCCCTGGATCATCAATTCAGTAAAAAGGTTACAATGATGGACCAGTGGGAGCCCATTCGGAAGCAATTGATTGAGCTTGATCAGAAATCGGGTTGGTTGGCACCAATGGATGCTATATCGCTTTATAACCAAGCTATCAATGATACCTATTCACTTATGGCTCATGTCGCCGATGTCTCCGGTATTCGTCAGTTAAGGGATGAACAAGGACGGCTGCTCGGGAATGCAGTGGCTGATCGGCTTCCGGAAGCTCTGATGCAGCTGGATTCAATTCTTAATATCGGAATCAATGTATCTGCCTCGCGGACAATTATGATGGAGCAGAAGCTGCGGCTTTCTCGATTACTAGAAGCAGTGAGACGCCATGCTAACAGCTTAGAGGCTAACAGCACGGTATTACTAACTAACTCTGAAGATCCCATACAGCTAGGACAGAACATCCGATCCTACAAAAATACGGTGGATGAATTTGGCAGCGTGATGGAAGGAGCGCTTACTTATACACTTGAAGTTCCTTTTACTAGCTTGGAGGCGTATCAATCGGGAGATGCCTCTATCCAAGCGGTAAACCGTCTCTACGACAGCTTCGTGCCTATGCTGAACCTTAAGCTTCAAGAACAGACTGATGAGTATGAGAGAATGCAATTATTCATCCTTTTGCTTCTGCTGGCTGGCCTAGCATTAATTGCTTGCATCTTTACTGGCTTCTACTTATCCGTGGTCAATACAGTTTCAGAGCTGCAGCGCACATCGATGCGTATAGCGTCAGGGGATCTCTCAGCCCGAGTCAATCTCCACACAAAAGACGAGTTGAAGAGCATAGAAACAGCGTACAATGTGATGGCAGGTGTTTTTGAAAAACTCATGGCGGAGAAAGAGGAAGCAGAAGAATCGATTAAGCTCAAAGCTTATTACGACGCATTGACGGGTCTTCCTAATCGCTTCTTATTGGAGGATCGATTGCGGTTAGCCATCTCGCACGCTCAGCGCAGTAAGACCATGATTGGGATCCTGTTTATCGATCTGGATGGCTTCAAACAAATTAACGATACCCTCGGGCATCATACTGGGGACAGGCTGTTGCAAAGCATGGCAAGCCGGCTTACTTCCTGCTTGAGAGAGAGCGATACAGTATCGCGTGTGGGCGGAGATGAGTTTATTGTTCTATTGACTGATCTGACCGAGCATGAACATGCGTTGAATGTAGCCAACAAATTAATCGGAGTCCTGCAAAATACATATGTTATTGGAGGCAATCAAGTCGAGGTTTCCGCTAGTATAGGGGTAAGCATGTATCCGAAAGACGGTACAGACTGGGAGTTGCTAGTACAAAAGGCTGACACAGCTATGTACAATGTGAAGTCAAGCGGTAAGAATGGAGTATTGTTCGCAACTGAGCCTAAGGGTATGCAGCTTGAACATCGCGCCCAATTGGAGGAAGAACTGGCCAGAGGACTTGAGCAGAAGGAGTTCGAAATATTTTACCAGCCAATGTTCGATCTGAAGACAGGGCACATTTCGGGGATGGAAGCTTTATTACGATGGAATCATCCTGAACGAGGGCTGCTTCTGCCGGTGGATTTTCTGGATTCTCTTCAAGAAAACGGTTGGATTATTCAATTAGATGAATATACATTGAACGAGGTATGTAAACAAAACAAAAGATGGCAGGAAGAGATCGGGCTCTTTATTCCGATTGCTGTCAATGTATACTTGCATTCCGGATGGCGGGAAAGGCTTGCGCCTACTGTTACTTCGATTCTCGGTTCGGTTGGACTTTCTCCGGAGTATCTGGAGATAGAGATTACAGAAAGCCGAATATTCCAGAACCTCGATGTTACCTTGCCCCAACTGGATAAATTGCGAAATGCAGGCATTAAGGTAATGTTAGACGACTTCGGAACAGAGTTATCTTCCTACAACCAATTAAAGCGTCTCCCGATATACGGGATCAAGATAGACCGCTCTTTTGTTAAAGATATTCCTCAAGGCAAGAAAGACAGGGCGATTACTTCTTCCATTGTTACCTTAGCAAGGGAGCTTCAACTGAAGGTTGTTGCGGAGGGAGTCGAGACCGCGGAACAGTATGACTTTCTTAAAAAACTAGAGTACGGCGATGCCCAAGGATATTATTTCAGCACTCCGCTGAGCGCAGCCACAATGACTGAATTAATCAGTGTAGGCAGCCTGCAATTTCCTAGGCAAGCTTATCTATGATTGGGGTTCATAACTTGAAGAATAAGTCGGTCCAACTTTTGGCTTACTTCCAGTACACGAGGGTGCCCAAGATTGAACTTATACCGCTTGGCAGTAGCATTAAGCAGCATTTGTAATTCATGAATTTCCTTTTCAAGTCCAGGGTCACTAGGCATCCGATTTCCCACTTCCATACAATTTTGATCGCTTTGGTATTATTTTACTAGAAAAACTCGGAAAAAGGTACTAGTTCCCATCTTTTTTTTCGTTCACGTTATCGCAACTCTTTCGACAAAAGGGAGTATATACTAGCAGAAGAATTTGAGATGGAGGTTTGATTACATGAAAGGAAAACGCTTGGTTGTGCTGACCCTTGTATTTACGCTGTTGGGTGCGGGAATAGCATATGCCAGTTCACCATGGGGAGATTTTCAAGGCTTTTCGAAGGTGAAGGTAACGATTAATAACAATGAAGTAGCAACAGGAGAAATTCCAGCTTTTGTGATCTCAGGAAGAGCAGTGCTTCCAATGAGAGATTTGACCGATTCGCTGCAAGGTTTATTGAAGTGGAACGATTCTACCAGCACGGCGGATATATATAAACCCAATGTACATATGTTCGTAGCCAGAGATGTGAACAAGGATTACTCCATCAAGCAACCGTTCGGCAAAGTGAAGCGGGGAGACAAGATCGATTTTGTCATCTTCGCTCAAGTGGACAATCTCAAGACAGCCATTCACTCATTCAAGATTGAGATTATTCATCCAGACGGCAGCATACTTCGCAGCAGTGATCCCGAATTACTTAATGATCAGAAGGAGAGCTTCTGGTACCCATGGCCTTTCCAAGGCGTGACTTTCGACGCATATGGAGAGTACAAGGTGAACTTCCTCATGAAGCTGGAAGATAAGGATGGCTATACGATTGTCTCGAATAAAGTAATCCAATCCGAATAAATATTATTAAGGGGATAGCGATACACCGAATAGGGTATCGCTATTTCCATTAATTGACCCGAAATAAGCAAAATGTTACGATAGGCTAGGTTATTAATTCACCGAGAAAAGAGGGTATAACATGAGCGACCATAAGCACGATGAGAATTGCGATCATGGAGAGGATCACGAAGAGGATGTGTTCCTAGTTACGGACGAGGATGGTCAAGAGCATGAGATGGTCATCGTCTACACATTCGAATCCCAGAATCAAGCATACGCAGTTATGATTGATCGGAACGACCCAGAATCGGACGGTATGATCTTCCGCGTGGAAGAGCAAGACGAAGACGCCTTCTTGGTGAACATTGAAGACGATGAAGAATGGGAACGCGTTTCAGCTATTTACAATCAAATTGTGGAAGAAGAATCGAAATAACCTATTCCGTAACAATACCCACCGCTCCAGTTGCTACAACGGATCGGTGGGTATTCTCGTTAATAAGCGGAAAAAGCGAAAGCGTGCATCTATTTACGAGGATTGAAATACATCACTCTACCGTTGAATAAATGCAATTCAGCCTTCAATACTTTGGCCAAGTACCTGCAAAGTTCATTGCCCTTAGCCTTATCGCCGTGCGTTGCACCCGAAGGGAGAACAACTTGAACGAAGGAGCGGTCTCTCTCATTAACTTCTTTTCCAATACCTAATATCATGTGTTTGTAGGATGGATCTGTACCTTTTAAGTAAAACCATTTGTTCTCGCCTTCAGGCTTCGATTCAATGGAGTAGGGAAAGGCAGTGTCCGAATAATCCCAACCAAGCTGGCTGCCGGTCTTCTTGAGTTGATCCTTATAATGCAGCAACCGTTCTTTAAGCTCATCTACTGTAATCGATGGGACGGTCGAACCGTCGGTCAAATACATGTAAGCGCTTTGCGCCATGAGGACACCACCTTTTATACATACAAGTTCTTGATCATCATAGCACTTCATCTGGTCTATTTCAAGGCGCACAAACAGAGATTGCAACCAAGCTGCCGCAAAAAAATATGGTCAAAATAAGCAATGGATGATATATTATTTAAATAAATAAAATATTCTGACAAATCATCCCGGTAGGAGCGTGATCGTATGTTTGAACGATTCTATGATCTGACCGAGCAGGCGCAAGTCAATTTTACTGGTTTTGCCACTGACAATTCACGCTATGATTTTGCTATTGTTTATACGAAGTATTTTTTCGGCAAACCACTGGTCATTTGCATGCAAACGAATAAGTCTTCTTTGCTTGACGCAGATGATTTGTCGAATCTGACCCATTTGCAAAAAGCGTTCCAGCTGAAGGAAGAGGAGGCCAGAGAGCTGTCAGATTTCTTGGTGCAGCGGATGCCGATGGTTCCAGCAAGCGATCAATATTGAACAAGGGGCAAGAACAGAAAGAAGCACAAAAAGGGCGTGGGGATGGAGTGGAGAAACGAAGTGGTTGCCTTTGTACTTGAATTCTCACCATTAATAATATAATCAAAGAATTCAAGAACAACAGCAATCGTAACCCATCCTCATACCCGTCCTCTCGCCTAACTGAACTCAATCGCCAATAACCGTCCGGGGAACCGGACGGTTATTTCTGGATATTAAGTAATTGGCGTTGTTTCTACAATAACCTTTACCTGTTGGATGGAACGATCTTCGGGTCCTTTGACAGGCAAGCCTACTTCGACATGATCGACAATATAGTCAACATGCACTTGTGAAATCACTTCTCCAGGCAGCAGAATAGGAATGCCAGGGGGGTACACATAAATAAATTCAGCAATAATCCGGCCGGCGGACTCTTTGAACGGAACAATCTCAGTGTCCCCGTAGAATGCATCTCTTGGTGAGAGAGACAGCTGCGGCACTTCAGGAATCTCAATGTTTATCTCGCGCGGCGGATTATTAGGGTCATAGTCCTTGGCCATTTCGACGAGTGCGGCAAGCAGCAGGTCGATCGTTTCCCTGTTATCGCCTGGAGTGACCAGACAAAGAATATTATACATATCACTTAGTTCGATCTCGATGTTGGCATGCTCTCTTAACCAATTCTCTGCATCATAACCAGTCAACCCAAGATGACGCACGTGGATAGTAAGCTTCATCGGATCATAAGCAAACGTAGCCTCTGTCCCGATAATATCTTCTCCGAAGCAGTACAAGCCTGGAATTTCATTTATCGCTTTACGCGCATACTGAGCTAAATCGATAGCATACTCCGCCATGGAACGGCCATTCAGAGCCAAATTGCGGCGTGAGGTATCAAGTGAAGCAAGCAGCAGATAAGAAGTTGAGGTTGTCGTCAGCATACTAATAATGGTCTGTACACGCTTCGGATTCACTCGCTTCCCTTGGATGTTCAACACCGAGCTCTGTGTCATCGAGCCTCCCAGCTTATGAACACTGGTCGCGGCCATATCAGCACCTGCCTGCATTGCCGACACGGGGAGATTCTCGTGAAAATGAATTAATACCCCATGTGCTTCATCGACTAGAACAGGAATGTCATAGCTATGTACGAGCTCAACAATTTCTTGAAGATTCGCGCATATTCCGAAGTAAGTTGGGTTAATAACAAGTACAGCTTTAGCATCTGGATGACGCTTAAGGGCGCGTCTAACGGCGCTGGTGGTGATGCCATGATCAATCCCGAGGTTAGTATCGCTGACCGGGGAAATAAACACAGGCTTCGCTCCGGCGAATATAATGGCCGACATAATTGACTTATGGACGTTGCGAGGGATAATGATTTTGTCACCTTCGCCGCATACGGATAAGATCATAGTCATAATAGCGCCGCTCGTACCTTGAACGGAGAAATAAGTATAGTCGGCGCCAAAAGCATTAGCTGCCAACTGCTGTGCTTCTTCAATTACACCGGTCGGTTGATGTAGATCATCCAATGGTGCTATATTGATTAAGTCAATGGAAAGTGCATTATCTCCAATAAAGGAACGAAATTCCTTATCAGCTCCAGCTCCCTTCTTATGACCGGGAATGTGAAACTGTATTGGATTTTTGGCTGCGTGCTCTAGGAGCGCGGTAAAAAGGGGAGTGCGATGGTGGTCCATCTAGTCATCCCTGCCCTTCGACAAAATTCTTGTGTTTTTAAGTAACAAGCTTGAGTATATCAAAAACAAATTCGGATGCAAGGGCAACATGGGGTTTTCCTTAGCTTTATAGGGATAAACTGATAGTATCTTGCAACACTAGAGGTGGAAGAGATGAACAGGATTCAATCATTTTGGCTTAAACAGAAAAAAATATTTACACCATTCGTCGTGCAGCTGCTCGTAATCATGTTTCTTGTAGAGTTTGTAAAGGGTGCTGTCCTTATCTCTATTCTTCCGGTTTATATGCAATCTGCACTTGGTATTTCTGCCTTTATCATAGGTTGGACCATGGCCGTGCAATATATCGGTGACAACGCTTTTCGTGGACCGATCGGTTGGATGATTGATAAAGCTGGGTATCGCCCTGTTATGCTGACAGGTGTTATTCTCACTTTTATATCGGTGCTTATTCTGATTATGTTCTCGCATTTCTCATGGATCATCTTTGCTTGCGCCTTGCTCGGGATTGGTACATCTCCTCTATGGCCATGTGTCATTACAGGAGCAACGGAAGAAGGCGGACATGAATCGAACGGAACGATGATGAGTGTCATTTATATGGCTTGGCTGTCCGGTGTAGGAGTTGGACCCGTGGTTATTAATTTCTTTGTTACCGATACATACACTACGGCATTTCGGATTCTCCTGGTTCTTATGGGAATTAGCGTAATTGTTGCGATGTTCTTGCCTGGCCAGAAAGATAGCGGGGGATGGAAAGCGATGTTTCAATACCGCAATCCGAATGCTGATCCTGCACGTAAACAAGTAAGCAAGTTGACACGATTCCAGGAGTGGATTACAGATCGGACAGATCGCTCCAGACGTTACATTGCCGAGGTGAAAGCTTCCCTCAATGTCAACTGGGTGTTTTATCCAGCCATGTTCTTGCAGACTTTTGCGTTGGGGCTGCTGATTCCGGTCTTGACGATCTACGCGCGAAGCGTACTGATGCTCACCCCTGAACAGTACAGCTTATTCCTGATTACAGGGGGAGCCATTACTGTATTGTTCCTGATTCCCGTAGGTAAGCTTGTTGACCGCTATGGGGCAAGCTGGTTCGTTCATGCGGGAATTATCATTAGTGCGGTTTCTTTACTTGTATTCACATACGTAGAAGGTATGGCACTGCTGCTCATTATGGTTGCCTTACTTGGTGCGGGGTATGCTCTATTAATCCCTTCCTGGAACGCATTAATTGCATCTGTTATTCCAAAAGAGAAGCGCGGAGCTGTATGGGGGTTCTTCTTGACTATTGAGGGCTCCGGTACTGTAATGGGTCCCATTGTTTCAGGGCTTCTGTCGGATCATATCGGCTACCATGCTCCATTCATCGCAAGCGGTATCGTGCTTCTCGTCTTGTACGTTCTCCAATTGTTCATTTCTATTGATCGAAAAGTTATGATAAGATAAGGGCGATTGACGACCCGTAACCCGCACTAAAGCAGGAGGCATTAAACACAAATGAACAAGCAGATGTTAACTATCATGTTGATCCTTGTGACCATATTTATCGGCTTCGGGATTATTATTCCGATTATGCCCGAGATGGTTTCACCCTTTCACTTGAGTATGATGTTGATGCTATATTCCGCAGTATCTTTCCTGATGTCTCCTTTCTGGGGGGGACTCTCAGATCGAATTGGCCGGAGGCCGGTATTATTAACTGGACTTGTAGGCTTCTCAGTCAGTTTCTTATTGTTCGGGCTTGCAGATGGCGTATTGTGGCTGCTGTATGTATCTCGATTGTTAGGCGGTCTATTCTCAGGTGCTGCTACAGCATGCGCGGTCGCCTATGTAGCGGATATAACTTCCAATGAGAACCGAACCAAAGGCATGGGTCTGGTTGGGATGTCAATTGGGTTGGGCTTCATTTTCGGTCCTGCCATTGGTGGATTACTGAGTTACTTCGGTCATCAGGTTCCGTTCTACACCTCCTCGGCGCTTGCATTGGTAACCTTTGTATTCGCATCGGTCGTGTTGAAGGAGTCGCTGTCGCCAGACAAACGAACTGCTCGTAAAGAACGCAGAGCCTCTCGTTGGACTGCCTTTGCTGGATCCTTGAAGTATTTATATGTGCTGTCTTTCTTTGTATCTTTTACACTCGCAGGACTAGAAGCAACGCTGCAATATTTCGAAATTCAGAAGTTCGGAGCCACACCAATGGATATGGGGATCATGTTCCTCGTAAGCGGTATTGTTGGGGCTGCTATACAAGGCGGGGTTGTGAGAAGGTTTATTAAGTCCGGAGACGAGTCGAAAGTAATTGGAATCGGTCTTACCTTGTCCGCGATCGGGTTCTTCCTGATTCTACTTTCATCCAGCCTGCTTACGGCTACTATATTTATGACGGTTTTTGCCGCTGGAAATGCTTTGATTCGTCCTTGCGTAACTTCATTGATTACACAGAAGACTAGAGTGGGACAAGGGGTTGCTTCCGGGCTAAGCTCTTCCATGGACAGCTTGGGGAGAATTGCCGGTCCCTTGATGGGGATTAGCGCATTTCACTTAAACATTCATTTACCATTCTTAATCGGCGGTGTCTTGTGTCTTGCAGCTATTACTCTCGTGATCGGCTTTATTGGAGCGGACAAAAAGCATAGTCAAATAGCCGAACCAGCAGCCTAAAATACTCCAAAAGGAGTATTTTTTTTGTTGATGACTTTGAAAACACATTAGCATATAATTGATGCAAAACAACCCGCTTCTTCATGGCAGCGTACTAGAAAGTCATAGTCATCAGGGGGAGATTACATCAATGAAAATAAAAGCTCCGCCATTGTCAAAGAGGATGCGTCTGTTCATCGTATGCGTATTAATGATCGTTTCCTTAAACTCCATTCCGTATATATCCGCGGTGGGTAATGATAATCAACCCAAATACATTCTTATGCGTCTGGAAGATGTTGGACCTGGAGGACAATACGAGGGGCCCGAACAATTAGGCAAGCTTAGAGCCGTTATGGAACTGCTAAAAGAATATAAGGTGCGGTATCAGATGGCGGTCATCCCGCGTTGGATCGATATTGCTAAGGATGGGAAGCGCTATGATGTCTCCCTTGATAAGTCTGACGATCCATACGTGCAGTCATTCGTTAATTTGCTGAAGCAGGCAGAGTCGAGCGGTGCTGTTATTGGAATGCACGGATATACGCATCAGGTTGGCGATGTGCGCCGCGCCGACGGTCAACATGAATCCGGTATTGGCAACGAATTCAATGTGTTGGATGTGGAAGAAACCAATTCGCCCAAGTATGCTCAGAAAAGAGTCGAAGAAGCGAAACAAATATTCGATGGAATTAACATTCAACCCAAATTCTGGGAGGCTCCTCATTATCAAACAACACCAGAACAAGATGAAGTATTCCGGTGTTATTTTGGTCTCCTTTACCAAGCGGATATGCATAAGGATCGGAATACGGTAACCACGCAATATTCGCCGGCTCGCAATACGCGAGTAGGAGAGACTTCGTTAGGTGCGGTAAATGTGCCTACTCCGCTTTCCTACATTCCGTATAATCGGGATGCTGATATTATTCTGAAGCAGCTCGATAAAGCAGATCGATTGCCTTCGTTTTTCTTCCATCCCTTTCTGGAATTCAAGCATCTGATCCCTGTACTGGACTCTGATGGGGACCCGGTAATACAGGACGGCATTCCCTTGTATAAGTACCCTGCCAAGTCAAAGAGCATCCTGCAGAAGCTTCTGATTCAGCTGGAACAGAAAGAATATAAATTCATTCCGATTACGGACTTTATTCCTTTTTCCCCGGCCAAAAGTGTGCCCTTGGAAGAAGTGTCCGATCGAAATGTTCAGTTGGCTGACGTGACAGGAGACGGTCAAGCTGATGTAGTACGGTGGGATGCTAAACGTGGAGAAATACGAGTAAAAGCGGGTGAATTCAAAGGATATAGGAATGAACCTGTTGGCGATGCGAAGACTTGGGCATCGATCCCATACCACACAGGAGATGTATGGACATTATTCGACCACAATAGTGACGGACGCAATGATTTGTGGATCTTACGAGCAGATGGACAATGGATGTCGTATCATTCGAATGGTTCTGCATTTGTTGTTGCCGGCTCATATAAATTCGGCTCTGCGGGCTGGAGTGATCTATTTGCGATCAATCAAGGCAAGGAAGGTTGGGTGCTGGCCGGCCAATCTCAAGATAAAAGCCAATTGGAGGCAGTCTCCATTAAAGGGGAATCCGTTCGCCCATTACCTCCTTTGGTCTGGAAGATGAAGCCTTCACAGCTCACAACCGGGGATCTGGATGGGAATGGCAAGGAAGAGTTAATCATCCCATTCGCACGATCCACACGTTGGATCCAACTGTCACCTGATCCTGCTGCGCTTAAGTGGAATACCTCAGCAATTGCTCTGGAGCTGCCTGTGACGGATAACGGAACGGTTAGGATAGGGGATTACAATGGGGATGGGAAGCAGGACATCCTATTCTGGAATCGTGTTCAACAGTCATTCGCGGTGTATGAGCAAATTGGCCCATTGAAATTCGAGTATTTATCTAGAATGGGGCCTTGGGGACCTCGCAAGGGCAAACTGATGGTATCCGATCTGAATGGGGATGGGAGAAAGGATGTTGCAATTGCGAATGGAGAGGAAGCCTATTTGGACACAGCACTTTCGTATGAGTCTGCAGATTTCTTAACTTCAGCTCCTCGGTAAAATAAAGACCCGATTTCACTTACCAGAGTGAAATCGGGTCTTTGACTTGCTCTATTCTTGTGATGCAGATTCACGGCTCTTGTGAAACCCTTTATGGTTCAGCATATGACGAACGTGATCAGGCAGCTTTTCTTTCATTTTCTCCGCTTTCTCCGATGACCACTTGCCTGATTTGACGGCCTCATCAATCTTTTTCAGCTTGATAGCGATTAGCTGATCCATCAAATCGGCCTCGTCAATCCCTTTTGACTTGGCGACTTCAGCAATGCTCTTCCCAGCCTTCAGCTCTTTCTTCAGCTTATCAGGCTCAACCCCGATAATACCGGCCGCTTCTGTAATGAAGTACATGCTGTGTTTATGCATTTGAGTGTGCTTGCGATCCGTTTTCCCCGGTTGATCACCGGTGGGGTTGATCAGCTTGTCCGAAGCCTGGCTATCAGCAGATGGCTGCTCGGACGGTACGTTCACTGCAGGTTCTGCTGAAACTGCGCTTGACAAAGTTGCTATGCTGATTGCTACTGCAAACGCAAACGTCAAGAAGCAGCGAAGTGTAATTCCTTTCATGTGAAAATGACTCATGGTGGGATATACCGCCTTTTCCTAGAATGATGAAGCTCTCACGTAGTATGTACAGCTCTCATCCAAATTATAGGCGTTCCATAGGAAAACATTTAAAAAGCCAGGCGGTACAGCGGTAGAACCTGTTCAAAAGTAGCTTCAATAACAGCAGAGAGAGCTGCAGGATCCCTAAGACGAGCATCATCTCTTTTAAGCTCGATTCCGCATAATATCTCTGCTTTTTTCACTGTCTTTAGCCTTTCGATCAACTGTGCTAGATTCTCATCGGATAAATCTTTATCCATCGTAAAGGAGGGATCCATGTGATCGCCTGACCAGAAAAAGTGATCTGGAATCGTTTTACGGATATTTTGGAGCTTGTTCAGCACCCGTTCGGCAAAAAGTATTTTATTATTGCATTCATAAATAATAGCGAATTGAATGAATAAGTGGGTAGACCATAATCCAACTTGAAAAAGAGGCTGGGATTTATACCCCTTTTTGTTGTTTGA
>FWWL01000582.1_pt1 | contig 98157 bp, 90 predicted proteins | sample 2228331 | NCBI WGS metagenome assembly FWWL01 (sample SAMEA103939775, study PRJEB20133) | metagenome | reverse complement strand
TTTCTTAATATAAAAAGCATTATTCAGTGTTATAGTTGAACCCGCTAAATTTGAAACCCTAACAGAGATATAGTTATAACTTGAACTAAGTACTTCAAAATTAACACTCCAATTTGTTGTATACTCCATTAAACCATTTATATCAGCTATATCCACCCAGTCAATTACTGTATTTCCATTTCCATCAACCGCTTTATATTGAGCTTTGGAGAGAGGTGAAAGACCAGCTGCTTTAAAATCAACATCGTATAATGTTCCACTACTATTTCTCCAAACATCATCCCCACTTTGATTGTCAACAACAAGTGGATTTGTTAGATCAATTATCGTTTGAAACTCATATGTGGTTGTTGAAAGAGGAATATTTTCTTCCTGATTTTGTGCTTTATCATAAGCAATTATCTTAAACCCAACATAACCACTTTGAGTTGAAGTAAAAACTATTGGATTTACACTAAATGTTGAGCCAAATTTTATCCAGTTAAATGGCTCTTCATTTTCATAAGTATAATAAAGCTCAACATAATCAACTCCACTTGCATCATCGGAAGTCGAGTAATAAAGATTAAAGGTATAGTCATTTATATATTGAGGTAAGGTTGGAAAACCTTGAGGTGAAGTTGTGTCTTTTAATACATAAAAAACATTATCCTGAATAGAATAGTTATTATCATCATCCCAGACCCTTACACTAATATAGCTTGTTCCAGTTGGTAAAAGTTCAAAAAATTCCTGTGGAAGCTGCCAGTTAGAAGTGTATGAAGGTTGATTTATATTATCTAAGACCAAAGACCATGCTGCATTTGGAGTTGAAGACTTAACCTCAAAAAAAACAATATTACCAGCTTCATCCTCAAAATCTACATCATAATATCTTGAATTTGAGCTTATCCATATATCATCTCCATCCTGATAATCAATTATCTTTGGTATTCCAGCTGATTTAACTATATAAAAAACATCTGTTAAAATACTAACATTCCCGGCATTATCATAAACTCTTACACTTATATAGTTTGTTCCTGGTCTTAGTAAATCAAACTGAGTATTTGTTATCTTCCAGCCACCGGGATATGTGGCTAAATTTATATCCATTACAACATCCATCCAGTCAAAAACAATCTCACCGCTTAGGGCAGGACCTGTAGTTGCTTTTATTTGAAATTTATTTAAAAGCGAGCCAGAATCCTCAAAACTAACATCATATGTTGCAACATTACTGCTTCGCTCAATATCATCACCACTCTGGTTATCAATGATTTGTGGACCAGTTGTATCAACTAAAACACTAAAAACTGAACTAAACTCACTTACATTCTCCGCCATATCTTTTGCTCTCACCTTCCAGTAATATAAACCCTCCTCTAAATTGAAACTTTTATTTACCCCACTTACAAAATCTGATGAGTATATCACTGAAAAATCATCTTTCGTTGAAATCACTATCTCATAACCCAAAACCCCACTTAAACCATCAACTGAACTATTCCAGCTAAAATTCACATTCGTAACATTAACACTTGAGCCATTTACAGGTGAAACTAAAACTGGTATCGTAGGTGAAATCGTATCCTTTAAAATATAAAAAACATCCGTTGAAATACTCACATTCCCGGCATTATCATATACCCTCACACTTACATAATTCGTTCCACCAGGCATCAACTCAAATATGCTTTGTGGTATAGACCAGTCCAAAGTATATGAAGGCGCATTTATACCTGTTACAATATCCGTCCAATCAGCTATAACAACACCTGTCTGATTTGCCCCAGTTGTTATTTTTATCTGAAACTTATTTAAATAAGCCAAACCGTCTTCAAAATCAACATCATACTGATGAGAATTTGAACTTATCCAGATATCATCACCACTCTGGTTATCAATAACTGATGGTGAAGTTAAATCAACAATAAAACTTCTTGTATCAGACCAAACTCCTATATTTCCAGCATTATCATAAACCCTTACCTTCCAGAAATACTTCCCTTCATCTAAAGATGCATATGCATTTGCTGAAAAAGGCTTTGATGAAAAAACAACTGATGTAAAGCTTTCATCACTTGAAACCCAAAGCTCATAATTTCCTGTTCCGGAAAGCGTGTCACTAACACTTTCAAATGAAAAATTAACACCAGTGTAGTTAAATGATGAATTGTCAACTGGACTAATTGATAGCATTGCTGGTGGAGTTGGGCTTGTTAGATCAACACCAAATGATGGAGAGCCAAACTCAACCCAATTACTTACACCACCATCACCAAAATTTCTTGCCCTCCATTTATAAAGACCTTCAGCTAAAGAAGAGGAGCTTAAACTTACAACAACATATGTACTTATATAAGCATTAAATGAAACAAAACCTGATGTAGAAAGATTTAAACCATTAAAAGCTTCTAAATTTGATTTTAACTCAACTATCAAAGCAAGATTGTCATAAGTCTTTGAGCTTGAAAGTGTAGCATAAAAATTAACTGAGTTTGTATTTATCCAGCTTGAAACTGGAATTTCATAGTTTGTGTCATTTCTTTTTTGAACCAAATTATACGGGAGCTTTGGTGGTGGAGTATAAAGATAGTTAATATAAGCTGAACCATTGAATATACTATTTCTTGCTGAAGCATTTGTATAGTTTAGTGTAAATGAGTTTGTTGAAAGCGTTATTTGAGAAAGGTTTTCATATAATTGAAACATAGTCGGAGATTCATTTATTGTTTTATGAGTCATGGTAAAAGGATTGTTTGAATTAAAAGCAATTCTTGTTTGCTGGTCTCCATTTAAGTTTGCTGCTATAATATCACTCACAACATAACCGCTTTGAACAATCTTTGAACTTCCACTTTCAACCCAGAAAAGTGGAACACCACTGTAATTATATGATGTTGCCACAGCAGTATTATTACCACCAAAAACACCATAATTAGTTGTATGTGCTTTGTCATTTTTGTATTTGTATGTTATAAAAAGCTCCATACCATAACCACCAGCAGTTGTATTTGCTGAAATTGTGGATGTAAACAAAGCCCCATTTGAAAAGCCATTTATTGCGCTATTTAAAGAATATATAAACTTCCAATCACTTATTAAAGCACCACCATAGTAAATGCTATATGTTGATGTTGGAATATTGTATCCCCCTATGGATGAGTTTATTGTAAATGCTGTTGATGCAGTTGCATCATTACTTCCATTTATTCTTGCATAAATTTCAAGTGGGGTTATATCTTCCTCATTTAAAAATATCTGTGTATTAAAAACACTTTGAGATGTTCCTGTCGCACTTTGACCAACAAATTTTCTCACAGTATTTAGTTTTTCACTTACTGAATTTAAAGCTTCATAGGTTATTACCACCTCACCACCTAAAAAATGAATTGGGGTATTTACAGTATAAATATTTACAGTCTGAAGCGTTCCTGTTGAAAAACCGGGCACAATAGTTGAAGATGAAAGATAACGGAAATAAAATGAATCACTAAGTGATGAGTTAATATACATAGTTGGTTCATAATTAATACCGTCAACAGTAAGATATATTTGACCAGCTGTTGTATTAATATTTCTTTTAAATCCAGTTATCTCAAACCACTGGTTATAAACTTGATTTAAATCAGGTAAATCAACATAATATTGCATTGAAGAGGTTCCTGGGTTTCTTGGATCTTTATATGAAGCTATTTTATTTGCCCAATCAGAATATAATGGAAATCTTACAGTTTTGATCTGATAAGGTGATTCGTCATCATACTCATATGTAATATAAAGTTTTACTGTATGCATATTGCTTGTCGGACCTGTTATTCTAATACCACACGAAAAATAAACACCTGTTGAAAGACTATTAACCTGAGCTAATATAACAGATGTTACATCTGCCTTTGCACTTAAAACAATTGACTCAGCACTTTGAGTAGTATATTGAGCTGAGGTAAACCGAGCTGTTGTTGGATTTGTTCCAGGATCAAAATAAATGACCAGAGGATTAACATTTACGGCACTTACAGCAAGACCGTTATATTCAATCCATGCACTTCTTATAACCTTTGAGTTCTCAGGCAGTTTAATAAACCTGGGAGGAAAGTTAAATTGAGTTCCACTTGCAAGATTTGTAGAAGAATAATAACCCCCAAAATTAAACTCAACAGTTTTTATTCTTGTTTCGGAAAAAGAAAAAGCTTTTAGAATAAAGAAAGACAAAATTATAAATAAAACTTTTTTCATAAACTATCTTTATCTAACTCCACACTCATAACCACATCCCTTACAGTAACTCCGCAAAGCCATTTATCGATCTGCTCTCTCATATTTTTATAAAGCTTAACAGCAAGACTTTGATTTGAGATATTCGGAGCAGAGTTATATGTAAAAGCCTCAATTAAATCACTTACATTTATATTTTCAAGTTTTTTAATAAGCTTAAAACCCTTCCCTCTTTGAGACTTAAGCCATCCTGCATGAACAAGTGTCTGCATCACTTTATTACAGTAAGCAAGTGGAAGTTTTTCAAACTTTGATATTTCCTCAACCTTAACCCATTTATTTTTTCCATATTCATCCATATACCTCAAACAACAAAGAGCATAAGCAAGTGTTTTATTAACCTTCATACCATCCTCATCAGACAAATTTTATCCGATTGCAAAATATAATTAGCATCTTAATGCTAAATTATAGTATAGCATAAACAACATAAAAATCAAGAGTTTTCAAAAATCTTTTTACTTACCTCTGCAAACTCACACGCTTGATTATAAACCTTATATACACCACCATATAAATATGCAATACCAGGGCATCTTGAACACCAATCCTTTTTAACACATTTTATACATTTTAAAGGCTCCTTCATTAACATTTTCCTTATCTTCTCCATTTTTTCAGATTTCCATATCTCATCCAAACTTCTTTTTTTTAAATTCCCACCTTTAATATTCAAGACAATACAGGGATAAAGATTTCCATAACAATCTACACCTGCCACATTCCTTCCAGCACCACACGCAAAATAATTAAAAGAAGATATTTCATCACCTGAGTTTGAAAAATTTTTTAAAAACTCCCATTTAATATTAAATCTTTTGAAATTTAACTGATATTTTTCGGTAATTTTACTTCCATTATTAAGCGGAGAGATAAATGGATCCACCTTAAAATTAAACCTATTTTTTACACAAAATTCCCATAGCCAATTTACATCTTTATAATTTAAATCCATTAAAGGCGTTTTGATATTTATTTTAAACCCAAGCCTTTTCGCTTCAAGAATATTTGCAACTGTTTTCTCAAAGGAATCTGTTTGTGTAATAAAATTATGAGTCTTTTTATTCCCATAAAGGCTTACATCAATTTCATTTAGCCCTGCTTTATAAAGCTTTTCAAGAAGATTTTTAGTAACTGGATAAAGTGATGAAAAAAGTTTTACATAAAAATTAAGTTTTAGAGCTTTTAAAATTATCTCAACTATATCATCCCTTAAAACCGGCTCACCGCCGGTAAAATTAACAAAAATTGTTCCTGCTTTTTTAAACTCTTTAAGAATTCTTACTATCTCTTCTGTTTTAAGTTCATCTTCCAGTTTTACTTTTTTAATATTATGAGTTTCAGCAAGATAACAATGCCTGCACCTTAAAATACATCTTCTTGTAAGCTCAAATGTAACTGAAACAGGTATATTTCTGGTAAGCGATATATAATTCAACCTTGAGAAAACACCCATCTTTTAAACCTTCTTAAAAAACTCAATATCTTTCCAGCTGCAAAATTAAATATTCTTCCCCTCATAATAACCTTTCCATAAATGTCTTTTCTGCTTACTTTATGAATTTCAATATCATCATCATTAGCTATCAATAAAAAATCATCTTCTACTTTTAAAACCCTATGAATATATTTTTTTCCTCCAAAAAAATAAACAACAAAATCTCCCTTTTTTATCTTTCCTTCTCTTTTATAAAAAACAACATCCCCACTTTTTATAAAAGGCAGGCAGCTTGTTCCATAGACTTTTATAGCTTTCATCGTTATGATCGTCTTCTCAAACTTCTACAGGCAAGCTGGCTTATTGGTCCTGTTTGACATTTCCCGCAGGCAAGAGCAGCTTTTTCAAATATTCTTTCTTCCTTTATCTCCGGTTTTACATACTTTTTCTTATTCTTCATAAAACATTCCTTTTTCCTTAAATTTTTTTATAGTATCACAAATATCCCAATAACATATCTTTTCATCCACATCATAAACCTCACTAATTTTCTTTACTATTTCACTAATATCCTTTCCTTTTCTAAGCATCTTAAATATCAACGCAGCAGTCTCATTTAACTCAAAACAGCTATCTTTCTGCGGATCAATAACAAAAACCTCTCCATCTATCTCCCGCCAGATTATGTCCGTTCTTATCTTCATATCCTGTTAATATTTTAACATAAACACCCTCAAACAATCAATTTTCCCCACTACTTCCCCAATCCTCATATACATCCTATTTAAGCGATCGTACTTCAGGAATGTACCTGCCAGTTAATCAAAAAAGATTGATATCAATATTGATTTAATTTCCCCATTTTTTTTGAAAGTTTAACGGCGTAATTAAAGATAAAAAATGAAAAAGGAAACAAAAAAATTAAAAAAATAAGAAGAATCATAAGTTCATTTTTAATATCTACAAGACTTGCTTTTGAATAAAAAATCTTTTGAAACGCTTTTATTGAATATGTAATTGGTAAAAACTTTGAAAAAAAGAAGAATTTTTCACCTAGAATCTCAACGGGATAATAAACCCCTCCAAAAATACCTTCCAGAATACCAATAATAAAAGCCACAATATCTCCTCTTTTAAAAATAATTATAAAAGAAGCAGACATTAATGCAAATGATGAGAAAACAACAGCAGATATTACTAAAACCACTAAAAGTGAAACAAAATTTATAGAAAAATCTTTAAATCCAAATAATAAAACAAGAAAAAAATACAAAAACCCCTCAACTGTTGCTATTACGAAATTATAAATAACAAGTGATGTAATATAAAAAAATGGTATTTTATCCTTCAATATTATGAACTCAAAAACACCACCTGAAATATCAAAACTAATTTTCTGAGTTATTATCGAATTTCCACCAGAATAATTAAATACAAGAAAAGAAACAAATACATATGCAAAATAGTTAATCTCAAAATTCTTAAGATACTTTTCAATCTCAAACTTAAAATATGAATTTATAAAATAAAAAATTAAAAGTGTTATTGAAAGAGAAAAAAGATTTATAAAAAAAGTAAATTTATAATTTTTTTCTATTAAAAAATCTTTTTTGATAAAAGCATAAATTTTTTTCATAACCTTTCAAGTTCAATAACTTCATCCCAGATTCCACTTTCTTTTCTCGCACTTGCAACAATAATTGTTTTTTTATCTTTAATTTTTTTAATAAAACTTATTAAACCATTTATCGTTTTATCATCAATAGCTGAAAATGGTTCATCAAGAAGATAATTTTTTGCCTCTGAAAGAAAACATAAAAGAAGATTTATCTTCATCATATTTCCATTTGAAAGCTCTCCATATTTTTTATTAAAAATTTTATTATCAATTCTAAGGACCTCAATTATCTCATCAAACTTCTCCTTGTTCCAGGAAATATTATAAATTTCAGAAAAAAATTTAAGATTATCCAGGACCTCAAGTTGCCAGTAAAATCTTCTTGAATGATTGTACACAAGGTATGAAAGCTCAGGATTAAAGCTAACAACCTTAATATTATCAATAAAAACATCTCCTTCATCCGGAATTAAAAAACCAGCAATTAATTTTAAAAGAGTTGTTTTACCATATCCATTTGGGGCTGTTAGAAGATAAATCTTCTTATCTTCGAAAGAAAGATTTAAACTTTTAAAAACACAAGTTTTTTTGAAAAAATCTTTATAGCTATAACTCAGATTTTCAACCTTAATCATATCTTTTATACATTTTATAATTTTCTTTTCAGATTTTCCTCTAAAATGAATTTAAACTTTCAGATTTACATATACACTCTTTTTAAGCGATCGCACCTTGAAAAGTGTATATTAAACATTCAGTAATTTTATACAATAGAACTATGTATTCAGCTTATAAACTGGGGAAGTTTTTTGAAAAAACTCTTGTAAGCATTATTGGATATTCTGAGTTTTTATATAATCCAAAATCATTTTTAAATTATGAAATGATTGAAAGAAAAATGGATTTCGAAAAGATAAAGATAAAAAAAAGAATATACTATGCTTTAAGAAAGCTTGAGAAAAAAGGATTCATAAAAATAGTTAAACTTACCAATGAAAAATTTAATATTGATTTCACTCAAAAAGCAATAAAATATTTAAAAATTAAAAAAGAGATAACTTACAAAAAATTAAATATGGAAAAAGAATTGTTTTTTTGATATCAGGTATAAATTTAGAAATTTTTTAAAACTTATAGGATATAATGAGATACAGAAAAGAGTATTTATAACAAAGTTTGAAAATTACGAAGATTTAAGCTTTATCATTATATTTAAGCGATCGTGCCCGAGGAGTGTATGCTGAGATGGAAAACATAAAAGAACAAAAAAAAGTTGTTAGGTTAAGAAATATACTTCTCTTTGAAGCTATAAGAGAAGTTGATAATATATTAGATTTTAAAATAGGAATTATAAAAGGAGCAGCACTAATTATTAAAGGATTTTATAAAATCGATGAAAGAGAAATGAGTGATATAGATATAATTGTAGAAGAGAAAAATCATCATAAACTTTTAGAAATAATATATAAAATCGGCTTTAATAAAATTCCTGATGGAAGAAACTCATACTACAAACTCTTACATCAAAAACTTCCACCGGTTATATTTGATATACATAGATACTTTTTAAATATAAGTTTCAATGACTTTGAATTTAAAAAAGTTTATGAGTTTAATAATATTTTTGTACCAGAAGATGCATGGTGTTTAATAACAACAGCAGTTCATGGAATAATAAATCATGGTTTTTTTGATAAAAAAGATAAAGAAGATGTTCTAAAAATTTTAAAACATACAGATGATGAAAATATAATTGAAAAAGCAATGGAAAAAGCAAGGAAATACAATTATCAAACTATACTTAAAAAAGTTCTTGAAAATTGTGGATATAAAACTAAAATATCTAAATATACTCCAATTGAATACTTCTCAATTCCATTTCTAAATCTTGCTTTTAAAAAATACTTTACTTTAAATGAATATATACTTCCTCTTTTTTACAACAGGAATAAGACTTTAGAATTTTTCAAAAATCTCAGTTTTAAAAAGATATATAGAATCTTTAAAAAGATAATTTTAAATAGAAAAAATTTTTGATGATTAAATCACTCAAACTTTGGTATGGCAAAATAAAATTTGCTTCCTTTTCCTTTTTCTGATTCAAACCATATTTTTCCATTATGTTTTTCTATTATATCCTTTGCTATTGAAAGCCCAAGTCCACTTCCCTCAACATTCATCATTGTATTTTTCGCTCTGTAAAATTTCTCAAATATATACTTTTTATCCTCTTCATCTATACCAAAACCTTTATCTTCAACCATAAAAACAACTATCTTTCCTCTATCATACAACCTTAAAATAACATCACTACCTGAAGGTGAATACTTTATAGCATTATCAACAAGATTTGTTATTGCCTGAGAAAGCCAGTGTTTATCTGCTCTGACATAAAGATCTTTTGGACCCTTATCAAATTTCATAGCTATACCTTTTGAATAAGCTTTTATTTTCATCTGAACAAAAACATTCTCAACAACTTCCCCTATATTAAGCTTTTCAAATTCAAAACTATCTTCTGAATTTATCTTTGAAATATCAAGTATATTAGTAACAATATTAATCAGTCTATTTGTTGATTGTTCAACAATATTTAAAAAAGCAATCTGCTCATCATTTAAACTTCCAGCTTCTCCATTCAATAAAAGAGATACAAATCCTTTTATTGTTGTAAGTGGAGTTTTTATTTCATGATTAACAGTGGTTAGAAATTCATCCTTCACTCTGTTTAAGTTTATAAGATTGATTGTATCTTTTGAAGCTTTATTATAAAGCTCAAAAATATTAACCACGAGAGAAACCTCTTTTGAAATAATATTTAGAAGCTTTAATTCTTCTTCAACAAATTTTCTCTTCTCTTTAAACCCAATAACAAGCACTCCAAATTTATTCTTTAAACTTGAAACAGGAAATATTAAAGCTGTTTTTATTTCATTATTTTTAAGTATATCATCATAAAACTCATTTTCATCATAGACATAAAGGTAATTATTATTTAAAAAAGATTTTACTATTAAAGAATTTAACGAATTTAAGTTTTCAGAATATCTTCCAAGATCCATATTTTCTGGAATATAAAATGTTGGTAACAGAAAATTATTTTTTTGTTGATAGGAATAATAAACAACAAAATATGGCTTTACAAAGTTATAAATTAAAGAAAGAAGATTTTTTACTGGATTTTCTCCCTCTGTCTCAAAATTAACCATACCCTTATAAACAAGTTCAACCTCCTTCCTTTTCTTAATAAGTCTGGAACCTTCACTCTCAAGCTCTTTAATAAGTATATCCATCTCCATTTTAAGCTTTTTATTCTCTACAAGATACTGCTCCAAGGTTTGATAGTAATTCTGTAAAAACTTTATAAAACTCAAAAGAAACCTTAAATAATGAATAAGAGCCTGTTTATCCTCATCTTCCAGACTGATAACTCCATATAATTCTTTCTTTGAAATCCGGAGAGGTAATAATATAAACTTCTTACCTTCTACCTCAAATATGTCTTTATTTTCAACAAAAACTACTTCATCCTTTATAATATCCTTTATTATTGAAATTGTATTTATTTTTAACTCTTCCCTTGTACTGTTAACCCCTCCAAGATAATTCCATTCATTACCTTCATTTTCAATAATATAAACTTTTATTGATGGGAATATAGCACTTAGTTTTATGAATACAATATTTAAAAGATTTAAATAATCCTCTTTATAGAAATTACTTGAAAGTGAAAAAAGAGAAGTTGCAAAATCATCAAAATTTTTATAAACCTTTTCAAAATAATCCACCCTTTGATATAAGGGAAGCAAATACTTAAATTTTAAAAACCAATAAAAAGCCGAAATAAGAATAATACTTATAATAAAAAAAACAAGAAAAATCATATAAGATCTAAAGCAGTTGAAAGATAACTGGATTCAGCTTTAAGTTTGTTAAGGCTGACCCAACCAAGCTTAATATTCATACTCTGAAGCACTTTTTCAGTAATGTGAGAAAATTCCTTTTCCTTTGAGCTTAAAGCACTTGTTGGGGGAGGACCTATAAGTATAACTCCATTCACTGATCTGTCAGTAACATAGCTACCAATTTTAAATGGAATACCATAAACCTCATCAGGATCATACTCTTCCATAAACTCAGTTTTCCATTTTAAATCTATACCAAGTTTATTTAAAATCACTCCTGAAAGTTTTGATAAAACATAATTAATATAAATTTTCATCCCCTTGGGATAAAAAATACCCCACCTGTAAAAAACATCATCACCACTATAATGCATAAAACTTGTCTTGATTATCTCATCCTCAGAAGGTGCACTCATATCATCTTTAATACCAACAATCATTGAAAGCATATCATAATGGAGAAGAGATGGATCCATAGCAGAAAGATACTTTTCAAGCTTTTTAAGTCTAAAAAGGTTTTTGTTTACTGTTTGAAAATCCATCGATTTAATAACAAAAATATTTTTTATTTGTTCTTCACTTAATTTCACATCCATACCTGAAAGTATTTGATCTAAAATCATTCTGTAGGTTTTGGGATCTGGTTGTTTTATATCAACCATCCAGCCAACAGAAAATTGTATACCAAGCATGTTTTCAAGAGGCTCAAGCTCTGAAGGAGAAAGTAGTGAAGAAAAAACAACCTGTTTATTCGAATTCATTGCAGAACTAAGTATCTTTGAAATAAATGGTCTATTTTCTTTATTTATCATCATTAGATGGACATCATCTATAATTATAACCTTACACTCATCTATTATTTTTTCAAGACTTTCAATAAAACCCTGCTTAATTGCAAGATCCACTCCAAGCGAAAACTTTATTCCGTTTGTAACAAATATATTTTTCTGTCCTATGGTTGATGAAAGCCCGTAAGAAATTGAATGAATAAAATGAGACTTTCCGCTTCCAATATATCCATATATGAGTAGCGGATTATACATAACACCCGGATTCTCAACAACAGCCATTGAAGCAGCATGAGCAAATCTATTATGAGAACTTGTTATAAGCGTTTGAAAACTTAATGTAGGATTTAAAGGTAATTCTATAGACCATCTAAGTTTTATCTTTTCTTTTTGAAGAGAAGTTTGTGTAATTTTAGGTTCTTCCTTCTTTTTTTCTTCTTCTTTCTTTTCTTCTTTTACTAAATCTTCTCTTCTAATCCTTACAGATTGAGCCTTAGGTATAGCAGGACCAAATTTTGGTAAGGTTCTATCAGAAATATCTTTTTTATCTTTTTCTGGCTCTTTTTGCAAAACTTCCTGTTTTTGTTCATTACTCTGGATATCTGTAGAAGCTACAGGTTTTTCATTAATCTTTTCTTCTTGAGTTTTATTTACTTCAGGCAAAGGAATCTCTGGTACAGGGATTTCAATTTCTTCTTTTTTAGCTTCAACCTTTACTTCACCTTTTTTCACTTTTTGTGCTTCTTTTAATTTAGCTTTATTATTCACTGTTTCTATAGCAGATTTTAAATTATTTAAAACATCTTCATTGTAATCAAGAAGATAGATTATAAAATTATAATCTGAATAAACAATTCTTTCAGGCCTTGAACAGCTTGCTCCAATTTTTTTTACAATTGAAAGTATATCCTTTAAATCACATTTAAGAATAAGTTTTGCTTTATCTCCTTTTTTGTCTTTATCAGGTTCAATTATGGCCCATTTCTCTATCATAATTATCTTATAATTAACTCCATTACAAAATCTATAATCCTTGATTTTGAAAAATTATTTCTATTAAAATCAATAAAAAATATGTTATTTTGAGAAAGTGCGGTTTCAATCTCATATCCTTTTTCCATAGGGATATTTCCAATCGCAACTACACTTATCACTTTCTCCTCTTTTGTTCTTAAAACAAGTTCATCAATAGAAAAATCAATATCATACTCCATTACAAATGATCTGTTTATAAACATTGGAGTATCTTTTGATCTTAAGCATATATCATCCACTGTAGTAAGAAATTTGATAAAAATTTCTTCATCACCACTATATATAAAACCAACATTTTTAATTTTATCCTCTTTAACATTTTCTGGAGGAGTTTTTGATATCAATCTATTAAGTTCAATTGAAAGTTTTATATTTACATCTTTAATATAAGATTCTTCAAAAACCTTATTTTTAATCTCAAAATTTTCAAAAATAACCTCTACTTCCTTTTTTTTATCAGTATCATCTTCCACAATTTCTATATTCAGATTATCCAAAGTATCCGAAATCTTAGATCCATCTTTATCAACAATTACTTCTTTATCCCCTGTTTGAGGAGTTTTAAGTTGAGTTTTTATTTCGACTTCTTCAATATTTATATCAGAGATCTCGATATTTTCATCAGTCTTTTTATCTGTTTCTTGTGGAATTTCAATTTTTATATCAAGATTTTGTTCAATACCTTCCTCTATTCGAAGTTCTTCATTAACAACATTATCTATACTTTTAAGTTCTGTTTCATCTTGTTTTTCTACACCTGTAATCTCATCTTGAGATACCTCAACACTTATACTTTCTTTATTCTCATTATCTGAAACTTTATCTGATTGAAATATATCAGATGAGAAAGGTAGTTTATTTTCTTTATCTTCATCTTCTTTTCTATCATCAACCTTTATTTCTTCAATATTTAAATCGCTAATTTCAGGTATATCAAGTGATGAAGAAGCTTCTTTCTCAACATTTTCAATCCTTGTCTCTTTGTGTTCGTCACCATTTAAAATACCATCATTTTCTTTAATGATTTCTTTATTCTCATCTAAAAACTTCTCATCATCTTTCTTATCTCTATCAATACTATCATTTTCTTTAATCTTTTCTACAATATCAGGCATTTTTTCAAGAATTGAATTTAATTCTGCTATAATATCCTCAAAACTTTTCTTTTTCTCGTTTTTTTTATCTTCCATAAAACACCTTTTAACTCTTAAAAACTTATATAATTAAATTATACAACTTTTACTGTAATATTAAGATTAAACAAATATTACAAATTCATTAACTATAAATTTTATATAATTTAGTTATGATAACAGTAAATGATTTAAATCCAAATCTTCTTAAAGCAGAATATGCAGTAAGAGGTAAAATAGTTCAAAGAGCATACGAACTTGAAAAAGAAGGTAAGAAAATAATTTACTGTAATATAGGAAATCCTCAGGCACTTAAACAGAAACCTCTTACCTATCTAAGACAGCTTCTTGCTTTAACAGAATATCCTCCACTGATGGAAGAACCGTCAGTAAATAAAATTTTTCCAAAGGATATAATAAATAAAGCTAAATATATACTTTCCGAAAATCCTAATGGACCTGGTGCTTATACGCAAAGTGAAGGGATGAATTTTATAAGAAAAGCCGTAGCAAATTTTATATCAAAAAGAGATAACATAGATGCAGATCCAACCAGAATTATACTTACAGATGGAGCATCAAAAGGTATTCAGGCAGTATTTACTCTTTTAATGAAAAACTCCAATTCAGGTTTTATGATCCCTATACCACAATATCCTTTATATACAGCTACAATATCATTATACGGAGCAAAACAAATAAGCTATTACCTTGATGAAGAAAAACATTGGGAATTAAACGAAAAAGAACTTGAAGAAAGCATAAAAAAAGCAATAAAAAACAACATAGAACCCGTAGCAATTGTGGTAATAAATCCCGGAAATCCTACTGGTTCTGTCCTTTCAAAAGAAAATATAAAGATGATTATTAATTTTGCAAGGAAATATAAACTTTCAATACTTGCTGATGAGGTTTATCAGGAAAATATATATTCTGAAAGGCATAAATTCTATTCATTTGCAAAGGTTATGACCGAGATGGGAATAAATGATGTGCCTCTTTTTAGTTTTCATTCAACTTCAAAAGGCTTTTTAGGAGAATGCGGACACAGAGGTGGTTATCTTGAAGCAAGAAATGTGGATAGTGAAGTTTACTATCAGCTTGTTAAATTACAATCAATTTCTCTATGTGCAAATACAGCAGGTCAGATAGTTACATATGCAATGGTGGATCCACCCCATGAAAATGACGAAAGTTATGAAACATATATAAAAGAGAAAAATACGATTTTAGGTGAACTTAAAAAGAAAGCTGAGATACTTGGAGAAGAGATTAATAAAATAAAAGGAATGAGTTTAAAGCATCCTTATGGGGCTATGTATGCTTTTGTTAAAATAGATCTTCCACAAATTAAAAATGCAAAAAATTATACAGAAAAAGAATTGGTTGAACTTGAGGCAAAAAGAGATTTTGAATACTGTTATGAGCTTCTTGAAGAAACAGGAATATGTGTTGTTCCTGGTTCTGGTTTTGGGCAAAAACCACATACATATCATTTTAGAATAACATTTCTACCTCCAATTGATGAAATAAAAGAACTTGTAAAAAAACTTAAAATATTTCATGAAAATTATTTAAAAAGATTGGAAAAAGAAAATAAATAAGGTAAAATAAATTATTAAGGGCTGGTGGCGGAATTGGTAGACGCGACGGACTTAAAATCCGTTGGCTACTTTAAATAGCCGTGCGGGTTCGAGTCCCGCCCTGCCCACTTATTCAACTACCATCCACACAACCTTTAGATACTCACCCTCAGGATAATTTATTGAAAATGGATGATCAACACCAGCTCCAGTCTTTTTAAAAACTCTAACAAGCCTTTTGGAAATAGAAGAAGCTTTCTTTAAAATTTGAATAAACTCATCCATTGAAAGCATTCCACTACATGAACAACTAACAAATATACCTCCAGGTTTAACAAGCCTTAACGCAAGTTTATTGAGATCTACATACTTCGCTATTCCATTTTCTCTTTCTTCTCTTGAGGTAATAAGTTTATTAGGATCCAGAATAACCACATCATATAATTTTTTATTCTCTATCATCTGCCTCATATAATTAAAGGCATCACTTCTGATAGTTTTTAGTTTTAAATTATTTAAATTTGCATTTCTTTTTATTTGTTCATATGCCCACTCATCAAGCTCAACACACTCAACTTCTTTCGCTCCATACTTCTTAGCATACAATCCAAAACCACCTGTATATGAAAAAAGATCACAAACTGTTTTATCATTAACAAAGTTTGTAAGATAAAACCTGTTTTCTCTCTGATCGCAAAAAAAGCCAGTCTTATAGCCCTCTCCAATTATAATTTCAAATATAATACCATTCTCTTTAATCTTAACCTTTTTTTTATTACCAGTTTTAACTTTAAAACCTTCCATTGTCTGAGCATACGAGCTTGCTACAAAAAACACCTCACTAACACCAACAACTTTTTTTAAAATTTCTTTAAGTTTTTCAGAAAAAAGATAATAACCATAAGAATATAACTCAACAACACAGATATCATTAAAAATATCTATAGTAATACCATTAACTCCATCACCCCAATCATGAATAAGTCTATATGCATTAGTTAGTTCATTAGGAAGTGAAAATCTTCTTCTTAATTCATAAGCATTTTTTATTCTATTTTCAAGGTGATTAATAATATCAAAATTCTCAATATTTTCTCTTGTTATTAATCTAAATGAAATTACACTTTCAGGATTATAAAAAGCATATCCAAAAAACTCTCCATTCTTATTTATTACCTTTACTATATCACCCTTTTTAATGCTTTTATCAACATCCTTAATCATCCTTTTGAATATAACAGGACCTTTTGGCGGGTGGGAAAGTATAACTTCTTTCATTTTCTATATAACGATAATTCAAATGGTAAACTGAATCTTTCAATTTTGTTATTTTTAAAATACCTCAAAAATCCAAGAACCATTATATATCTTATCTGATCATCAAGCTCAACAAGCGATTTTTCAAAAAGTGATGGGAAAAGGCTGTGTGAAGTAAAACCTGGAATTGTGTTAATCTCACAGAAAAAAATCTCATTAGTTTTCGGATCCATTAAAAAATCTACTCTTGCAAAACCATAGCATCCAATTGCTTTAAAAATCTTCTTAGAATATTGTTGTACCTTCTTACATTCTTCATCACTTATCAAAGCAGGAATCTTTAATTCCATTCCTTCCGGATCAAGATATTTTGCATTATAATCATAAAACTCATGTTTACCTTTCACAACAACCTCTCCACAAATAGATGTATAAATTTCTTCATATCCTCCAATAACCCCACATACTATTTCTCTTGCTTTATCTACTCCTTTCTCCACCATTATCTCAATATCATAATCAAATGCTTTCTTTATAGCTTCTAAAAGACTTCTTTCAGATTTAACTTTACTCACACCAACTGAAGAGCCAAGCGATACAGGTTTAACGAAAACAGGAAAACCAAGTTTTTTTATTTTATTTATTATTTTATCACGTTCCTTTTCAAATTCATCTTTTGTAAAACAAACATCATCTAATACATTAACACCCACCATCTTAACAATTCTTTTAGAAAGTCTTTTATTCATTGAAATAGCAGAAGCTAAAACATCAGAACCTGCATATGGAACATTTATTGTCTCAAAAAATCCCTGTAATTTCCCATCCTCACCACCAGTTCCATGAATCATAGAAAAACAAAAGTGTATATCAACAGTTTTTTTATTTATAATAAACTTACCTGATGTAAAATCATACCTAACATTTGAAATCTTTTTAATTTTTTTAATATTCTTATCTACATAATACCATTTACCATCTTTAGTAATATAAATTGGATAAACATTTACAATATCTGAATGAGAAAGAGCTATTTTTATTGTATTTTTAATAGACTCTATAGAAACCTCATGTTCAGCAGATTTACCACCAAAAAAAATAGCCATATTTATCTTTTTATATATCATATCTCCTCCCTAATTAAAAACATCTTTTATAACTCCACCACCCACAACAATATCTCCATCGTAAAAAACTATTGACTGACCAGATGTTATGGCAAATTGCGTTTCATTAAAATAAAATACTATCTTATCATCCACATAATTTATTATACCAGATGATGGCTTATTTTTATATCTTATCTGAGCAAAAAGTCTTTCTCCATCTTTAGGAATTTTATAAATCCAGTTTATATTTTTGATAACAACTCCCCTTTTAAACGCATCTTTAAGACTACCAACTATAACCTCATTTTTATCAGGATTAATCCCAACAACATAAGCCCTCTCACCCATACTTATACCAAGTCCTTTCCTTTGACCTATTGTGAACTTATAATAACCATTATGAACACCAATTATTTTACCGGAAGTATCCTTAAAATATCCTTTTTGATTTTTCACAAAACCATTTTTTTTAAGCCATAGATAATAATCTCCTTCAGGGATAAAGCATATATCCTTACTTTCTTTATTCAAATCGACAGGAATATTATTTTTCCTTGCTATTTCTTTTACTTCTTTTTTTGTTAAATTTCCGATAGGAAAAATAATATCTTTCAAATACTCTTTTTTTATTGGATAAAGAAAATAACTTTGATCCTTTGTTAAATCAACCCCTCTTTTCAAAACATACTCTCCATCTTTCTTTTCTATCCTTGCATAATGCCCTGTAGAAAGTTTATCAGCACCAAGTAATTTTGCAAGTTTTAAAAGATAATCAAATTTTAAAACTCTATTACACTCAACGCAGGGATTTGGAGTATATCCATTAAGATAACCTGATACAAAATTCTTTACAACGGCTTCTTCAAAAATTTTAACTGCGTCTTTTATATAATACTTTATTCCTATATGATTACATATCTTTTTAAATTTTTCTATTGCATCATCACCACCACAACATTTTATAGATTTATCTTTAAAAAGCTTTAACGTTATACCTATAACGTCATATCCCTGTTGTTTTAAAATCAATGCTGAGACAGATGAATCTATTCCTCCACTCATTGCAACAACAACTTTTTCCATAAACAAATTTTATCAAATAGTAATTATGAAAATTTATAATTTGATATTGTTTTTAAATCTTTACCTTAATTCTTTTCATATCAAAACCAAGTATCAAGGAGTAAATCTAAAAATTAATTTGAAATTCCTATATCTTTTCTAAAATACATGCCTGTAAAATTTATTTTTGAGATATTACTATATACCTTTTCCCTTGCTTTTTCAAAATTTTCACCAAAACCAACGATATTTAAAACTCTTCCACCATTTGTAAAATATCTTCCATCTTCATATTTTGTTCCCGCATGAAATACTATAATGTCACTATCCACATTTTCAAGACCCTTTATTTCATCTCCTTTCCTTGGATTTAAAGGATATCCTGATGAAGCAAGAACAACACAAACTGATTTTTCTTTTTTAATTTTAAGCGATGCTTTTTCTATTTTCCCAAGACTCACATTATAGCATAATTCAAGAAGATCTTCCTCAAGAAGTGGAAGTATAGCTTGAGTTTCAGGGTCTCCAAATCTAACATTAAACTCTAAAACCTTTGGACCGTCCTTTGTAATCATAAGTCCAAAGTATATAACGCCTCTGTAATCAATTCTCTCTCTTATTATAGCCTCCATAAATCTCCATATTATATCTTCTTCAATCTGTCTTAATATTTCTTTCTCAAGTTCTAATGGTGCTATAGCACCCATACCACCTGTATTTGGACCTTTATCACCATCCATAAGTCTTTTATGATCTTTTGAAATCGGCATCATAAGATATCTTTTACCATCAACAAAACATAGAACTGAACACTCTCTTCCTTCAAGATACTCTTCAATTATAACCTTCATTGATGAACTTCCAAAAATCCGATCCTCCATAAAATCCTTTATACACCCATAAGCTTCTTCAAGATTATAGCAAACCCTTACTCCTTTTCCAGCACAAAGTCCATCAGCTTTTATTACCACTGGAAATTTCTCATTCTTTTTAAGATATTCCTTTGCATATTCTGAATCAAAAAATATTTTAAAATCCGCTGTTGGTATATAGTTTCTATACATAAACTCTTTGGCTACCTGTTTTGATGCTTCAAGAATCGCCCCTTTTATTTTTGGACCAAATACATTTATATTTTTTGCTGAAAGATAATCAGATATACCCTTAGCAAGAGGTTCTTCAGGTCCAACTATCACAAGATCTATTTTATTTTCATTACAAAGTTTATAGATTGATTCAAAATCATTCATCTGAATATCAAAATTTTTTGAAAATTTAGCAAAAACTGAGTTTTTAGGGAGTGTAAATAAATTTTTAAGTAAAAGACTTTGTTTTATCTTCCATAAAATAGCATGTTCCCTTCCACCGCTACCAATTAAAAGAACATTCATAAAACCTCCATAAATTAGACTGGATATTTTCTATTAAAACATGCAGTACAGAAATTTTTATCTCCATCACCACATGCTTTAACAAGATTTTCAAGTGAAATATAATGCAGTTCGTCAACTCCTATAAATTTCTTTATTCCTTCCATATCCATCCTGTTAGCAATAAGCTCATCATATGTTGGTGTATCTATACCATAATAACAGGGACCTATAATTGGAGGACTTGCAACAAGAAATATTATCTTTTTTGCTCCAGCTTTTTTAAGTTTTGAAACTATCTTCCTGGATGTTGTTCCTCTAACAAGAGAATCATCAATAAGAATTATTGTTTTATCTTTTATAAAATCCTTTATTGGAGCAAGTTTCAAATCAGCAATGAATTCTCTTAAAGATTGGTGTGGCTGTAAAAAAGATCTTGGAGCATAGTGATTTTTCATAAATGCTGGAAGATACTTTATTTTAGCTTCTTCACTATATCCAAGGGCATAATAGGTTCCTGAGTCAGGAACCCCACTAACCATATCTGCATCAATCTTCCCCATTTCTTTTGCAAGATATCTTCCTATGTTTAACCTTGCCATAGCAACAGTTTTATCACATACTATTGAGTCAGGTCTTGCAAAATAAACCTGTTCAAATATACATCTATAAAATCTTTCAACTTTCTTATAAATAATCCTTTTAAGCTTACCATTTTCAACTATAACAATCTCACCTGGTAAAACATCACCATAATACTCATATCCAATAGCATCAAGCGCGGTTGTCTCAGAAGCAAAACAATATGAACTTCCTTTTCTGCCAATTACAAGCGGTCTGAAACCCCATGGGTCTGTTGCTCCTATAACTTTATTTTTAACAAGGAAAACAAAAGAAAAAGCTCCTTTAAGTTTCAAAAGCCCTTCTTTTAAAGCAGAAACTAAATTACTTTCTTTTGAAGTTGAAATTAAATGAATTATTACCTCACTATCAGTTGTAGTCTGAAATATAGAGCCTTTAAGTGAAAGTTTTTCTTTTATCTCCTTTGAATTTACGATATTTCCATTATGAGCTATTGCAATTTCACCAAACCTTGTATTAAGAAAAAGAGGTTGAGCATTAATTATTGTGGAAGACCCAGTAGTAGAATATCTAACATGACCTATAGCAAAATCTCCATTTAGATTTTCTATTATATCTCTATTAAAAACCTCATGAACAAGCCCCATCCCATTGTAATATTTAAAACCATTTTTACCAAAACTTACAATTCCGCAAGATTCTTGACCTCTATGCTGAAGTGAATAAAGTGCTATATATGTAAGAAAACTTGCATTTTTATTGTTTGTTATTCCAACTATCCCACACATAAAATTACCCCTTCACATACTTAACTGCATTTTCAAAAAAATAATAACCCATACCATACTTTTCACTATATTTATTAAAAAAAAGATAAGGTGAAATAAATCTTTCAGGATGAGGCATAAGGCCAAAAACATTACCATACTCATTACATATACCTGCTATATCTTCAATAGAACCATTAGGATTTTCAATATATTTAAGTGCATCTAAATTATTATTTTTAAGATACTCAAGTGTTTTTTCATCAGTTATAAACTTACCCTCACCATGAGCCACAGGTAGATAAAACTCATCAAGACCCTTTGTGAAAATACAGGGGGATTTAGAATTTACCTTAATCTTAACCCATCTACATATAAAATGCCCGACATCATTATAATAAAGCGTTGCTCTCTGTTTCAGATTTTCATCATGAGGTAAAAAACCAGTTTTAACAAGAACCTGAAATCCATTGCATATACCAATAACAGGTTTTTTTTCTTTTATAAATTTATCAAAATCTTTAAAAAGTTTTCTTATTCTTATTGCAAAAATTTTGCCAGCAGAAATATCATCACCATATGAAAAACCACCTGGAAGAGCCATTATATCATAATCAGATAGTTTTTTACTTCCTTTTAAAAGCTCATTTATATGAACAAGCTCTGCTTTTGCTCCCACATACTCAAAAGCTCTTTTAGTTTCAATATCACAGTTCGTTCCGCTTGCTCTTAAAACTATTACCTTAACATTCATACTCTCTCCCATATTCTTTTACATTCATTAATATCAAGATCTATAATTTTTCTACTCAAATTTTTTACAGTTATTTTATTACCACCACAATAACCAATTTTAACAAAATCAAAATCCTTTAAAGTTTTTTCAACTTTTTCTTTATCTTTTTCATCAACCTCAATTATAATCTTTGAACCACACTCTCCAAAAAGTGCTTCAATTTCACTAACTTCGTATTTATTTATAATATTATCAATATCTATCTCGACTCCAACACCACCAAAACACATCTCAGCTATTGCAGCAATAAAACCACCATCAGATACATCATGAGCTGATAAAATTTTTCCATCCCACATAAGTTTTAGAAGTTTTAAATAAAGTTTTCTATTCTCTTTTAAATCAAGTTGAGAAATAAAATTATTTTCTTTCTCAAAAATTTTATGATATATACTTCCACCAAGCCCTTTTAAAAACCTTCCACATACATAAATTACTGAACCTTCTTTTTTAAAATTCGGAGTTATAATCTTTCTTATATCCTTTACAATTGCAATTGCAGAGATAAGAAGCGTAGTAGGAATAGAATAAACCTTATTCCCTATCCTTGTTTGATTATAAAAACTATCCTTACCAGATATAAAAGGAGCCTCCATCAAAATCGCTGCATCCCTTGCTCCAAGGGCAGCCATTGTAAACTCTCCCATAATCTTAGGGTCATTTGGATTTGCTGAACAGAAGTTATCTAATATTGAAACAGTTTTAATATCAGCACCAACACATACAAGATTTCTTATAGCCTCGTCAACAGCATAAAACGACATATCATATGGAGAAATAAGCGATAAAACAGGTTTTATTCCATGAGAAACAGCAAAACCTTTAAAACTTTTATCATTTAATACAGTATTAGGCCATATTACACAGGCATCTGTGGGAACCGAAGATTTGGGCCCAAAAAAAGGTTTTAATGCAGTTTGTGCCATAACTTCATGATCATATTGCTCAACTATCCATCTTTTTGAAGAAACATTTAAATCAGAAATAATCTTTTTAAATCTTTCTTCTAAATCTGATACTTTCGAAATTTTATTTATCATTTTAGGATAAATCCATTTAGCTTTTTTTTCTATTTTTGGAAGCCTCTCGTGAAGAAATTCCATATCAAGATCTGCAATAGTTTCATTTTTGTAAAAAACCTTCAGTTTTTTATCACCTGTGAACTCACCTATCACGTAATAAAGGCAATCTTCAATTTCACATATTCTTTTAAGCTCTTCAAATTTATTTTTATCAACTGCAAGAACCATCCTTTCCTGAGATTCACTTAACCATATCTCCCATCCTTCAATATTTTTATCCTTTAAAACAACTCTATCAAGATAAACTTTTGCCCCAACTTCACTTGCCATTTCACCAACCGCACTTGAAAAACCACCTGCCCCACAATCAGTTACAGCAGTATAAAGATTTCTCTCCCTTGCTTTCATAAGAACATCAAGAACCTTCTTCTCATTTATAGCGTCACCTATCTGAACGTGTGATGAGGATGTCTCCTCTGTTATATCAGCCGAGGAAAATGTTGCACCACCAATACCATCCCTCCCTGTTTTTCCACCAAGCACAACTATAAGCTGACCTGGTTTAACTTTTTTTGTTATCTTATTTTTTGGAATAATCCCCACACAACCAACATAAACAAGTGGATTATAAAGATAGAGATCATCAAATGTAACACTACCAGCAGCTGTTGGTATCCCCATTTTGTTACCGTAATCTCTAACCCCACTTATAACACCATTAACTATTTTATGTGGTGTAAGAAAACTTTTTCCAATATCATACTTTTTATCAGTATATGCAAAACAAAAATTATCAGTATTTAAAATCGGTTTTGCTCCAAGCCCAACACCAAGTATATCCCTTATAACACCACCAACTCCAGTTTCAGCTCCACCATAAGGCTCAATAGCACATGGATGGTTATGAGTTTCAGTTTTAAAACACAAAGCATATCTATTATTAAAAGCAACAACACCAGCATTATCTTTAAACACACTTAAACAATATTTTTTATTTAATTTGTTTGTTGCATAAACTATAGTTTCTTTAAAAAGGTTTTTAAATCTTTTAATCTGTTTTTTTCCATCTTTCAAAATTTCAAGTTTAACAGGACCATTAAATGTCTTATGTTTACAGTGTTCAGACCAGGTTTGAGCTATAGTTTCAATCTCACAACGAGTTGGATTTCTTTTAAGTTTTTTAAAATACTTTTGAATAATTAAAAGCTCTTTATCATTCAATGACCAGCCATAGATTTCATTAAGTTTAACAAGATCATTTAAAGAGAGATTAATAAAATTATCAAGTGTTAATTTTTCCTTGATCCTCATAATTACTCCTGTTTTAAATCAATCTTATGAATAAGCTCATTAGCAAACTCTTCCATAATAAATTCTTTTGCAAGCTCTTTATCATTTGAATAAAAATAAAATCTTTTACCAGTCCTGACATCCTTCGGCATATTTAAATCCATATCCTTTACAGCCATCTTAACACTTTCTCCCACAACATCACTAACTCCTTTTTTTAAAAACATATCAATAACAAAATTCGCTCTATTTTCAAATCTTAGAGTATAAAACTCAACGATATTATCAATAAGAAGATCCTCAGAAATCTTTTTAAAATAATCTATATTTTCATCTGCTTCAATCTTGTATACTTTTGAAACCTTAATCTTACCCTTCCCACCATACTCATTGAAAAGTCTTGTAACATTTTCACTTTCTTTATCAAACTCATCTTTTGTAAATATCTCTATCTCCATGTTAACTCCCTATTAATTAGAGATATAGAGGTATGAATTGAAAATTAGTATAGAAAAATTGTCCATACAAATATTATACTTTTTTAAGAAAATTTTATTAGGATATTGAATTAGATCATTGTCTTGGTCTTTGAAAAATAATTCTTGATAGATAAAAAAGAAAAGATTAACTGAGGTATATAATGGATTAAACATAGTTAAGAATAAAGATGACTGAGATAATGAGGAAATTACTTAAAACTGCTGGAGCAAGCAAAAAGGGAATAAACAACAAACAAGTTACATTAAAAAATAGTAAAATATTTGCAAGACACTTATTTTTATCTATGAATGCTTAAGATAAGGTTATTCCCAATACAGATATTTTAATCTAACACGCAATTTGGACTCAAGTAGGTTCCCAATAGAAAAATTAATCAACTTAATTTAACCAATTATTAAATTCAGTATCTCAAAGTATTTTTTTTTGGTTTCAAGAACAACACTTTCAGGCAGAACAGGCGGAGTCGATTTTTTATCCCAACCACTTTCGTTAAGCCAGTTCCTTACATACTGTTTATCAAAACTATCTGGCTCTTTCCCAACCTCATACGTGCTTTTATCCCACAATCTTGAGCTATCTGGAGTAAGTAGTTCATCAATTAAGATTAACTCATCATCTAAAACTCCAAACTCAAACTTTGTATCTGCAAGTATAATACCTTTGTTTATCAAATAATCATGAGCAAAATTATAAATTTTTATTGATATATCTTTTATTTTTTTTGCAAGGACAAAACCTATTTTATCAGCCATATAATTAAAATTCACATTTTCATCATGTCCAATCTCAGCTTTTGTTGTGGGTGTGAAAATCGGTTCATTTAGTTTTTGAGCATACTTCAAACCTTTTGGGAGTTTTATTCCACATATGCTTTGAGTTCTCTCATATTCTTTCCACCCACTTCCAACAATATAACCCCTAACAATACACTCAAAATCAATTCTTTTAGCTTTATATACAAGAACTGTTCTATCTTTATAATATTCATCAAGATTTAAGCAGGTAAGTTTATTTATTTCCCCAATATCAGCAGTTATTAAGTGATTTTTTATTATATGCTTTGTCTTCTCAAACCAAAAAAGCGAAATCTTATTCAAAATCTTACCTTTATCTGGAATTTCATTTGGAAGAACAAAATCAAATGCAGAGATTCTGTCTGTTGAAACTATTAAAAGCTTATCTTCATCAACAAAATAAACATCCCTGACTTTCCCTCTATAAAGCTTAAACTCACTAAGAGTTTTTGACATAAAAACCACCTTTAAAAATATTTTTTAAACCAATTAACATTAAGATTAGGGAACCCAAAATAATATATACATAAAAAAACTTATAATCAAAATTTGAAACTATACTCATTCCAAGAAAAGCACCTATACCATAAGCTGTATAAACAATACCATAATTCTGCGAATAGTGTTTTAATCCAAAAGTTTTCAAGGTAGCAACAGGAGCAATAGCAAGCCAGCCACCTAAATTCAACCATAAAAAAGTAAAAGCAATTATTGATAAAACTAAATTATTTGAATAAAATAAAAGAAAAAAACTTGCAACAAGATACTTAAATACTGATAACACTAATGCCTTATAAAAACCAAATCTATCTGTAAAGTATCCATAAAATGGTCTACCTAATGTGTTAAATAATGCCATAATTGAAACCATATAAGCTGCTTTTTTAGGCTCAAAACTAAAAAAATCAATAAAATATGGTGCTGTAAATGAAACTGCTGTAAGTGAAACAGAACAAGCAAATGTGAAAGAAAAAAACAGTAAATATAAAAACTTATTATAAAAAATCTCTTTTGTACTCACACCTTCTAAGTTTTCTTGAAAATTATCTTCTTGATATTCAGGTTCTTTAACATTGAAATAACATATAAAAAGTATTATAAAAATTAAAAGACCAAAATATAAAAAAGCATTAATCACTCCATATTTAAGTATAAAAGACTTTAAAACAAAAGATGCAAGAAATGTCGAAAATCCAAAACCAGCAACAGTAATACCAGTAGCAAGACCTTTTTTATCTCTAAACCACCTGGAGGTTATGTACAGAGGAACTCCATAAATTAAACCTGTTCCAATACCTCCAATCACTCCATAACTAATTACAAAGCAATTTAAACTCGTTATAAAATGAGAAGATATCCAGCTAAAACTCAATAATAAAGCAGCTAAAATATAAGTTCTTTTAGCATTTATTTTTTCTATTAAATATCCACTTAAAGGCATAGAAAAAGCAAAGAGAAATAACAAAACTTTAAATGGCAAATAACTTTGAGATGGAGATATATTCAAATATTCTTCAATTGGTTTTCTTAATATACTGTAGGAGTAAATTGTTCCACCTACAAGCATTATCAAAAAATTATTTATTAAATACCACCATTTTTTTTTCATATTCATAAACTTCTCTTCTCATTATATCTCCATCTATTCAACCATTTCTAACAAACATTTCTAAATCCCTCAACCTTTTCTCTAACCTCACCACTCCCACAACCCAGCACCCCACATCAACAACCCGAAAACCATATCAAAGATGGAGTTTCTACTAAAAATTATCTTACTATTCCCACTCAATTGTTGCTGGAGGTTTTGAAGTTACATCATAAACAACCCTGTTTATTCCTTTAACCTCACCTACTATTCTTGAAGAGATCTTCTGTATAAGCTCATATGGAAGTTTTGACCAATCGGCTGTCATCCCATCGATACTATCCACGCATCTAACAGCACATACATTTTCATAGCTTCTTTCATCTCCCATAACCCCAACTGATTTTACAGGAAGTAAAACACAAAAAGCCTGCCATATTTTATCATAATAACCATAATTTATTATCTCATCTCTCATTATCTTATCAGCTTTTTTAATTATTTCAAGCCTTTCTTTCGTAACCTCACCAATTATTCTTATAGCAAGCCCCGGTCCTGGAAATGGATGCTGATATAATATCTCCTTAGGTAAACCAAGTTTTTCACCTATTTCCCTTACATCATCTTTAAAAAGAAATCTAAGTGGCTCTATAAGTTTAAAACCAAGTTTTTTTGGAAGTCCTCCAACATTATGATGACTTTTTATAACAGAGGAAGGTCCTTTAACAGAAATTGATTCAATTATATCAGGATAAAGTGTCCCTTGAACAAGAAATTTAGCATTTTTAATCTTTCTTGCTTCGTTTTTAAAAACATCTATAAATGTCTTGCCAATAATCTTTCTTTTTTTCTCAGGATCAGTGACACCTTTAAGTCTTTTCAGGAAAATATTTGAAGCATCAACTATCTTTATATCAAAATCAAACTGCTTTTTGAAAACATCTTCTATTCTCTTTCTGTCTCCACATCTTAAAAGGCCTGTATCAACAAATATGCATTTGAGTTTCTTTCCAATTGCTTTATGCACCATAAATGCTGCAACTGAAGAATCCACACCACCACTTAAAGCACATATAGCATTAGAAGAACCTACTGTTTTTTTTATTTCTTCTATTGTTGTGGTTATAAAATCTTCATGATTAAAAAGATTTTTAACTCCACATATATTTAAAGCGAAGTTATGAAGAATTTTTTCACCCTCTTTTGTATGTTTTACTTCAGGATGAAACTGAATTGCATATATTTTTTTGCTTTCATTTTCAAAACCACTTATAATTCCATTTTCAGTAACAGCAGTTATATCAAAACTTTGAGGAAGTTTCTTAACTTCATCTCCATGACTCATCCATACAATTGTTTTTCTACTTAAACCTTCAAAAAGCCTTGAATCTTTCACAATTTCTATTTCAGTACCACCATACTCTCTTTTCACACCACTTGATGTTTTACCACCAAGCTCATGCGCTATTAGCTGCATGCCATAACATATTCCAAGAACTGGTAGGTTCAAATCAAAAAGATTATAACTTAATTTAGGTGCATCTGATTTATAAACACTCTGAGGACCACCCGAAAGTATTATACCAATAGGTTTTTTATTTTTTATCTCATCAAAAGTTGTAGTATATGGTAAAATTTCGCAATAAATCCTTTGCTTTCTTAAAGTTTTTGCAATAAGCTGTGTATACTGGCTTCCAAAATCTAAAATCAAAATTAAATCAGGCATCTTTTCCTCTCATTGTAGTTTTAATCACCAAACCACTAAATAACTATTTCTGTCTTCCCATTCCAACAACCTGAGTTTTCTGAAGAAGTTTCCCTTCAGCTTTAATTGAAGGAGCTATTATTATCTGAGCCATCTGCATCTCTTTTATATTTCTTGCCCCAACAGCTCCCATAGATGTTTTCAATGCTCCTGCAAGGTTTTGAGTTCCGTCATCAGTCCTTGCAGGTCCTAATAAAATCTCTTCAATTGTTCCAGTAGTACCTACATGTACTCTTGTTCCTCTGGGAAGATAAGCATGAGGAGTTGCCATCCCCCAGTGATAACCTTTACCAGGAGCTTCAACTGCTTTTGCAAATGGGGATCCTATCATAACAGCATCAGCACCACTTGCAATTGCTTTACACACATCCCCACCGGTTATCATACCACCATCTGTAATTACAGGAACATATCTTCCAGTTTTTTTGAAATAAACGTCTCTTGCAGCTGCACAATCAATTGTTGCTGTAACCTGAGGCACTCCAATTCCAAGAACACCTCGTGTGGTACATGCAGCACCAGGACCAACCCCAACTAAAATTGCACTTGCACCAACCTCCATAAGTTCAAGAGCTACTTTATATGTAACACAATTCCCAAGAACAACTGGAATTTTCATATCCCTTATAAATTTTCTCAAATCAAGTGGTTTTATTTTCGAAGAATAATAATTCACTGTTAAAACTGTCGCCTGAACAAAATATATATCAGCACCAGCATCTCTTGCTATAGGACCAAATTTCTCAGCTGTTTGCGGAATTGAACTTACAGCACAGTAAACCTTATGTTTTTTTATCTCTTCGATTCTTTTTGCTATAAGCTTTGGTTTAACAGGTTCTTTATATATCTTTTGAAAAACCTCTGTAAATTTATCATTTGGAGCATTAATAAGTTCATTTAATGCTTCCTCAGGATTTTCATATCTTGTGTTAATTCCATCAAGATTAAGAACAGCAAGCCCACCTGCTTTATTAAATGCTACAGCCATCTTAACATCCACAACCCCATCCATAGCAGAAGCAAGAAATGGAATTTTAAGCTTTATACCTGAAATCTCCATTGAGATATCTACATCTTCAGGATCTATTGTTATATTTCCGGGGACAAGTGCCACATCATCAAATCCATATGCATATCTTGCTTCTCTGTTTCTTCCTATGAAATAAGACATATCCACCTCCAAAGGTTAAAAATTTTACAACAGATATCAGAAAACCAAGATAATTAAATTTTAATAAATTTTTAAAAATAAAAAAACAAACTTTCGATTTTGTGTAAAGAAAGAAAACAAGGTGGTGATTTTGAGAAACTCAAATTTTATCTAAAATTTGAAATTGTTTTATTCAATATAAGATAATTTACAAGCTTGTTTGTTGAAAGCATGATCTTTTTCCAGTTTTCTTCTCTTTTTTTATTGTAAAATTTTATTGCTTCTTCATCTACTCTGTTTTTTCTCTTTATGATTTCTTTTATCATACCCCCTCCTCCATTCCCAAATCTAACAATATTATATTAAAAATTTCAGTAATATTAAGTGAAAAATGTTTTATTATTCAGTGGGACTTAAGACCTAATCTTATCTATAAGTTCCTTAGGATAACCTATATCAAGAACTTTAAGCTTACCAATATTTTTCTGTGCATGTACCGCCATAAGCCCGGATTTTGGAAGCCCAAGAGTAAGAGTTAATGAAGCTTTGATAAAAACACCTGTATGATGTCCTGAGTCTGGATTTAGTCCTGACGGAATATCTATTGCTATTATATCCTTTTGAGTTTTGTTTGACATTTGGATCAGTTTTTTTACTATTCCAGTGGGTTTCCCAACAGCACTTATTCCAAGCAAAGCATCTACTATAATCTCACTTTTTAAAATCTCCTTTTCAATACCCGATATATTTTCAAGAGTTGAAAGAATTATTTCAATACCTTTTCTTTTAGCTTTTTCAAGATTTTTCACCACAAGCTCAGGGTAACCTTTATCTGAAGGATTTACAATAAATATCCTTACATTCTGAAAACCGAAATCCTTAAGATATCTTGCACAAACAAGCCCATCACCTCCATTATGCCCTCGTCCACATAAAACAGAAATATTAACTAAAAAATTTTCTCCGAACTTCTCTTTAATATAATCTTTTATTTCTAAAGCACATGCTTTTCCAGCATTCTCCATAAGTGTCTCAGAAGAAATACCATAATCAAGAGTTGCTAATTTATCAATGTACTTCATTTTTTCACAGCTTACCACAGGAAAACCCATATATTCCTTAACTTTTGGTATCTTCATTTTTTTCTCCTCTCTCTATTTGATTTAATAAAATCCACAAAATCTTTATATGGAAGTGAATTCAAAATATCATTTTTCGTTAATCCAGCTCTTCTTGCGTTGTTTAATGCATATTCAATAAAATCAAACTGCTCAAGTGAATGAGCATCTGATGTTAAAACAACTTTAAGTCCTAAGGATTTAACCTTCCTAATGTTTACATCACTAAGATCAAGTCTATCAGGCTGCCCATTAACTTCAAATACTACATTATTTTTTGATGCTACCTCAAAAACTCTGTCATAATCTATATCTATTTCATCTCTTTCAAGAAGAAGTCTTTGTGAAAGATGAGCAACAACATCACAGTATGGGGATGTTATTACTTTTATAATTCTTTCAGTTTGAGTTTCTTTTGGAAGTTTTAAAGAAGTATGAAGTGCTGATATTATAAGTGAAACCTGTTCAAGTTCATCTTCTTTAAAAGGAAATGAACCATCTTTCAATACTTCAAGTTCAATTGATCTTCCAAAACTTTTTTTATATCTTTTTGAAATTTCTTCAAGCTCTTTTTTTGAACTTAAATACTTTTCAAAATCAAGCCCATGAACAAAATTAAGTGGAACAGAATGATCTCCAATAAAAGCCCAATCATATCTTTTTGAAAGATATTTCAATATTTCTTCAATAGAGTTAACACCATCCGTATATGATGTATGACAGTGTATATCAGATTTTATATCCTTAAGTTCAACAAGTTCCGGAATTCTATTCTCAACAGCAACTTCTACTTCCCCCATATCCTCCCTTAGCTCCGGGGGGATATATTGAAGTCCAATCTTTTTGTATATATCTTCTTCATCTTCTCCGGCTATCTTTTCTTTTGAACCATAGTTCTTAAAAAGCCCATACTCATTTAATACAAGATTTTTTCTATTTGCAAGTTCTCTTAATCTTATATTATGTTGCTTTGAACCTGTAAAATAACACAAAGCAGCACCAAACTCATCCTTTTTGAAGACCCTAAAATCACACTGAATACCATTTTCAAGTATAACACTCGCTTTAACCTCTCCCTTTGAAACAACTTTACTTATCAGGGGATATTTACAGAAAATATCTATTGCTTTACTATCTCCAACACATAGCAAATCTATATCCCCTATGGTTTCTTTTTTTCTTCTAAGGCTTCCAGCATACTCTACAATTTTATAACCATTTTTCTGCATGTATTTAATAACTTCAATAGCAGTTTTTTTGGCAAAGTGATAAAGAAATCTTTTTGGAAGTGAAAAATCTTTTTCAATTGACTCAATTATAGCCTTTTCAATCTTTTCTCCAAAACCTTCAAGATTTCTTATTTTCCCCTCTTTGGCAAACTGAAGGAGTTTTGAAACAGAATCAACATGTAATTTTTCATAAAGTATTTTAACTCTCTTTGCTCCTAGCCCTCTTATTTCAATAAGTTCAAGTAAACCTGGCGGGTATTTAGATTTTAATTTTTCAAACTCATCGAAACTTCCTTTTTCTTTTATCTCTTTTATATGAGACGCTATTCCTTTCCCGATACCTCTTATTAAAACGAGTTCCTCATCACTCATTTTTGAAACATCTTTCTCAAGATTCGCTATTATATTTGAAGCCTTTTGATATGCTCTTACCTTAAATATATTCTCCCCATTAAGCTCACATAAGACTGCCATTTTTTCAAATATCTGTGAAATTTTATTATTCAGATTTTCAGACATACATTTTGATAACAAGAAAAATTATAAGAATGACCATAAAAGAAATCCATATAACTGATAAAAGCATCTGTGGGAAAAAAACTGCTATTATAGAATTAATAAAACCTATTTTTGAGTATTTTTTTACATACCATATTCTTAAAATCCATATTAAACTGAATAAAATAAAAATAATTACAAAGGTAAAGCTTTTTAAAACACCTAAAATATGAAAATATGAAACAGGCACAAGAAAAAGGGTAAGATACTCTGATATACCATAAAAATAAAAAAGCTCCTTTGGTCTAATAGTATTATTTCCCTCAATCTGAAGATCAATATAAAGTGATGTTATAGCCACAAATATAAAATTAATAAAAAAAATTGAAATTGCAATTACTATTAAAGATAAAAAAACGGGAGTGTTTTTCATAAGAAGAGAATAAAAAAAATAAATATTCACTGCACTTATAACATATCCAGCACCTGCAACTAAATAATATTTAGTCTTAAAAAAATCTCTTATTTCAAGATATAATCTTTCCATATTTAAAAAGAGTACCTGTATTCAAGCAAAGGATATTCCTTTGAGAAAGCAGGTATCATAAAAGAAAGTTTTGAATCTAAAACCTCAAGAAAACTCTCAAATAACGAAATTCTTGCTCTTACAACACTAGGATTTCTTCCTATACCTGCCATAACTCCAGCTTCATCAATTGCATCATAAAGATCTCCTATTCTGTCAACAAGTCCAAGTTCATAAGCTTGCTTTCCAGTAAATATTCTTCCATCAGCAATATTCTTAAGCTTTTCTCTATCCATCTTCCTTCCTTTTGCCACTACATCTACAAATGTATTATATGTTATGTCTATCATTTCCTGAAGCAAAGCCCTTTCTTCCTTTGTCATTTCTCTTGAAAAAGAACCTATATCTTTATGTTTGCCTGATTTAATTGTATTCGTTTTCAATCCTATCTTTTTTAAAAGCTCATCACCTTGAGGTATCGAAAATATTACACCAATTGAACCTGTAATTGTTCCACTATTTGAAACTATTTTATCACATGCCATTGCTATATAAAAAGCTCCACTTGCAGCAACATCACCAAAATGTGCTACGATTGGTTTTCTATACTGTTCTTTTACTTTCATTATCATTGAGTATATCTCCTGAACAGCTCCTACACTTCCCCCCGGTGAATTTATGTCAAGAACAATAGCTTTAATATTTTTATCCTCTCCAAATTTCTTTATCATATTCACAATAAGATCACTTCCTTTTTCAGTTATACCATAATCCCTTTTATATATCGCTCCATATATAGGGATAACACCAACCTTATTAGATTCTTTCTTTATTCCTATTTCTGTTGAAATTGAAGCTATTTTAACTGCTGTTTTTTTGGTATTTTTAATAATATTAAATGATATAAAAATTGTAACAATATAAAGCACACAGAAAAAGATGAATATAATTAAAAGTGGAGAAATTTTACTCTTATTAACTATTTTTTCTTCTTTTTTATCAACAGAGTTTAGATTATTATCTTCCATTAAATCCCTCCATAAATATTATACAAAGTTTTTTTCTTTCATTTTGTAGATTCTTCTTATTTCTCTTAAAAATTGTTTTGAAGATATTTTTGAAATATTTACTACCTTCGTTCCAATTTTAGATAACTTTTCTTCCTCTTCTTCTGTTTCAACAACAAATAAAGAAGGAATGGAAGGGAAAATAGATTTAATATTTAGAAGAAGAGTGTAATTATCTATTCCTTTTAAAGTTATATTTGAGAGTGGGGATATTATTATTGACGGATTATACTTTGAAAGCCTTAAAAGGGAGGTGTAATTAGAAAAATCTGAGTAAGTCCATTTACCCCCAACCATACTTATAAATTTTGCATTACCAGCATTAAAATCTGCTACAAGCACTTTTAAAAGCGGATTTTTTTCTTTTAAGATCTTCAAAAGCTCAGCTGTTATTCTGTTATAACCTAAGATAAGAATATCAACATCTTGGTTTGAAGTAGAAATTTTTTCATCAATTTCATTAAGTTTTAGAATCTTTGAAAAAAATGAGTAGATTGAATGATTATAATTAATAAGATATGTTGATATGATAGATGACAAAATCATAGTGAGAATTAATATTACTACAATTTTCTCAGATATATGACCGTAACCAATTCCAATAGAAGATATCACTAATGAAAACTCACTTACTGGAAAAAGGTTTATAGAAGTTATAAAAAGCGGTCTTACACCAAGTTTTAAAGCTTTATAATATGGAATAATTGATAGGAATCTCGTTAAAAATATAACAATTATTATAAAATAAGACCAGACAAAATCATTATACGCAACCGATGGAAGTTTTAATCCAAGAGAAACAAAAAAAAGTGTAACGAAAAAATCTCTTATACTTGATATCCTTACAATAACTTCTTCACTATATGGAGATGCAGATATAGAAATCCCTGCAATTAAAGCCCCCATTTCTTTTGATACTCCCAAAAAACTTGCAAGACCTGATACAAAAAAACAATAAGCAATGACTATAATTATCACAAACTCAATATTACCAGAATTTTTATGAAGAATTCCAGAAAGAATATATCTTGAAAACCCATAAGAAAAAATCAAAAGAAGAAGAGTTGTAAACAACGATTTTAAAAACAAAAAATAATCTGGATTCAAAAAATCTTTTTGAAATGCGAGGAATAATATTGCCATAAAATCTTGCATTATTAAAATTCCAATAGTAAGTTTTCCACTTAAAGTTTGAACCTCAAATTTATCCTTTAAAATTTTAACCACTATAAGCGTTGATGTGAGATTAAGACAGAATGCAAGATAAATAAGTTCAAGTGGAGAAAAATATGAAAAAAAAGTTGATTTAAAAAGAAAATACATTAAAATAAACCCTATTATACTTTGAGAAAAACCAAGTATAATTATGTTTCTACCACTAAAAATCATTTCTTTCAAATTTATTTCAAGACCTATTATAAAAAGAAGAAAAATAAGTCCTATCTCTGATATCAACTCTATTTCCTCTCTTGATTTAATCCAGCCAAGACCCATACCTGGACCAAGAATTATGCCTGCCAGTATATATCCTATGATTAAAGGCTGCTTGAACAATCTCATCAAAACAGCACCAATACCACTGAATATTGTTGCAAGTGCTATGTCTGTAATAAGGTTATGTGACATAATTAAGAGACTGTTTTAAAAAAAAGTTTATAAAGGAAGTATATTATTCCTGAAAGTGCATAAAGAAGAAAGAAAAGGAACAAAGCATTTTGAGGATAGAATATCACAAGAAATATAACTGAAACAACAACAATAATACCAACAGGAGATCTTATTCTAAAATAAGATGATGATTTCATTGCTACATATGGGATTGAAGAAATCATAAGAAGAGATACTCCAATCATTATAAACGGAAAAACACCATAGATAAAAGGCATCTGTTTTGAAAGAACTGATATAGTTTTGGTAGGAGTTTCATTTTCAAGAATATAATAAGAAAGAACAAAAAAAATTATAACACCTGCTGCAGCAGGTATCGGAAGCCCCTGAAAATAGTTTTTAGAGCTTTCTCCAGAAAGAGATTTAAGATTAAATCTTGCAAGTCTTAAAGCACCACATATAACATATATCAAAACAACAGGATACGCCACAATTCCATACTCTTTCAAAGCAAATTGATACATCATATAAGCAGGCGCTATACCAAATGAAAGCCAGTCAGCAAAAGAATCAAGCTCCACTCCCATATCACTTTCAGCACCAATAAGCCTTGCTACCCTACCATCAAGTATATCCATAACATATGAGCCAATAATAAAATAACATGCTTGGAGATAATTTTCCTCTGAAATATTTAATAAAGCCATAACTCCACATGCCATATTAGCAAGCGTAAATATAGACGGAATTGCGTTTTTAGTTTTTTCTTTTAATGTTATTATTTTTTCCATAAAGCTATAATAGTCTCCCCAGCATAAACTTTATCGCCCTCTTTTATAACAACATTAACATCTTTCGGTAAATAAACTGCTACTTGAGAACCAAAATAAATCATACCTATCTTCTGAGCTTTTAAAACTGTTGTCCCTTCATTGACATAAGAAACTATTCTTCTTGCTATAGCACCTGTTATCTGTTCAACCCAGACTTCTTTACCATCATCTGTTTCTATCTTAATAATGTTTCTTTGATTATCTTTTGCCTCAGGTTTATATGCTATATGAAACTTACCATAAGTAAATTTTATCTCCTTTATTTTACCTTCAACAGGAGCTCTTTGAATATGAACATTAAAAACTGAAAGGAAAATTCTTATAACTACAAATCTGTCAACTTCATTTTTAATAGATAAAACAGTTCCATCAGCAGGGGAAGCAATCTCATTTTCTGAAAACTTTTTATTTCTTTTTGGATCTCTAAAAAAATAAACTGAAAAAATAAATAATATTAAGAAAGAAAAAGCAAGTATATATAAAAATTTTGTATATCTTGCGAAATAAAGTGAAATAAAAAATCCAACACCACTTAAAATTAAAATTTTTACTGCTTCTTTTGCAATTCTCATAAGTTAAATTATACAAAACTTATTTATTAAGAAACCACAAGATATTTAAAAATAAAATTCTTTTTCATCATTTACTTCAAAAATTATACAATAATAGTTAAAGGAGTGTTTATGAAAAAGACATACATACTTGATACAAATGTTTTAATTCACGATCCAATTTCGTTTTTAAAATTTGAGGATAATACAGTAATAATTCCAATAGCTGTAATAGAAGAACTTGACAACTTTAAAAATTATGCAGATGAAAAAGGTAAAAATGTAAGAATTGTTTCAAGAAAACTTGATGAACTTAGAGAAATGGGAAGACTTGATAAAGGTGTTAAAACAAAAGATGGTGGAGTTATCAAAATTGAAATGGAAAAAGATTATATTCTGCCTGAAGGTTTTTCAAAATCACAGATGGATAATAGAATTCTTAATATCGCATATCATTACAGTAAGAAAAATAAGAATACAATTCTTGTCACGAAAGATATTAATTTAAGACTTAAAGCAGAAGCTATTGGATTGAAGTCTGAAGATTATGAGTCCGGAAAGGTAAATATTGATGAACTTTATACTGGAGTTGAAACAGTAGATGTAGATGATAATATAATAGAAGAATTTTATAAGAATAAAATGATTAAAAATTTTCTTAAAATTTCATATCCAAATCAGTTTATAATTCTAAGGTCAAACTCAGATAACAAAAAAACCGCACTTGGAAGAATCCCTCCATCAGATACCTCAATAATAAAAACAATTATTCCTGAACAAGCAGTATGGGGAATAAAACCACTTAACAAAGAACAACGATTTGCATTAGAATTATTGCTTGATGACAGGGTAAAGCTTGTAACACTTCTTGGTACCGCTGGAACAGGTAAAACACTTATCTCTCTTGCTGCAGGATTACATAAAACCGTTGATACAAATACATTTAGAAGACTTGTTATATGTAGATCTGTTGTTCCTGTTGGAAGAGATATAGGATATCTTCCAGGTACAAAAGAAGAAAAGCTTCAGAGCTGGATGGGTGCAATATATGATAATCTTGAATTCATAATAGATAAAAAACATCCTGAAGATGGAATACTTAAGTTTGATTATCTTTTACAGCAGAATAAAATTGAAATAGCTTCAGTAACACATATAAGAGGAAGATCCCTTCCAAAACAGTATATGATAGTTGATGATGCTCAAAACCTCACACCACATGAAATAAAAACAATTTTATCAAGAGCTGGTGAGGGAACAAAGGTTGTTGTAACAGGAGATCCCTACCAGATAGACAATCCATATCTTGATATAGCATCAAATGGTCTTACATATATAATTGATAGATTTAAAGGACAGCCATTATACGGACATGTGACATTTACAAAAACAGAGAGAAGCGAGCTTGCAAAGCTTGTTGCTGAACTACTTTAATATGATAGAAGAAATAATAAAAAAAAGAAGAAGTATAAGAAAATTCAAAGAGTCTCAAATTGATCAAGATAAAATCAGGAAAATACTTAACGCAGCTATCTTGTCCCCATCTGCTTGTAATGCCCAACCATATAGATTTATTGTTATGAGCGGGGATTATAAGAATAAATTCTGTGATGAAACTTTAACAGGCTTTTTTAAAGCCTCCTCATTCATAAAAAAAGCTCCTATAATAATAGCGATTATAAGAACTCCAAATACAATAAAGATGAAGATAGGAAACAAAATATGTGACACTGATTTTTCATTGATAGATATAGGAATAGCAGGAGAACATATAGTTTTAATGGCAACAGAACTTGAGCTTGGAAGCTTGTGGGTAGGCTGGTTTGATAGAGAAAAAGCCACAGAGTTCTTGAAATTAAAGAAAGGAGAAAGAGTTGAAATACTCATAGCAATAGGAGAAAAAGATGAAGAGCCTCTGGAAAGAAAAAAGAAAAGTTTTGATGAGATTGTTGAGTTTAGAAGTTAACTTTTTATCATATTTGACGAGTTTTGCTTATTCTGAAAATAATTACTTTAATGAAATAGATAAAAAATCTGGATTTGAAAATCCTATTTTATTTCTATTTGTAATTGGTGGGTTTGTTGTACTTTATTATTTTTTTCAAGATAAGAAGAAAAAAAGAAAATGATAATTATAAAAAACCCATTCATCATTACTGAAAATGGAATAGAAAAAAAAGATATTCTTATTTCAAATGAAAAGATAACTAAAATCTCAGATAAAATAAGTATAAAAAACGCAAAGAAAATTAACGGAGAAGGACTTTTTTTAATCCCGGCATTAATTGATATACATGTTCACACTCGTGTGCCAGGTAAGGAAAAGGCTGAAGATTTCCATTCATTAACAAAAGCAGCATTAAGTGGCGGAGTAGGAACAATTGTAGCAATGCCAAACACAAAACCGGTTCAGGATAATTCTCAGATCCTTAAAAAACTAAAAATAGAGGCTCGAAAGATATCACCACTAAATATACTTTTTGCTTCATCAATTACAAAAAATCTAGAAGGAAAAGAAATTGTTAATGTTAAAGAAAATTCAAAATATGTATGCTCATTTACAGATGATGGTTTTTGGGTTGAGGATATAAATATAATGGCAGAAATCTTATTAAAAGCAAAAAAATATGGGAAAATAGTTTTTTCTCATCCACAATTTAAAAAAGAACAGGGGGTTATAAATGAAGGGAGAATTTCAAGAAAATACAACTTACCTGGCATACCTGAAGAACTCGAATATATTGCTGTTTTTAGAGATTGTCTTCTTTCAGTAATCTTAGATACTCCCCTTCATCTACAACATATAAGTACAAAAAAATCTATCTATATAATAAGAGAAGCTAAAAGGCTTAATAGACATATAACAGCAGAAACAGCACCTCATTACTTCTGTTTTACAGAAGATAATCTTGAAAATCTTAACCCTAACTTTAAAATGAATCCACCTTTAAGAACAGAACAAGACAGGAAAGAAATAATAAAAGCAATAAGAGATGGAACTATAGATATAATAGCAACAGATCATGCTCCACATAGTGAAGAAGAAAAAGATCTTGGAATAGAAAAAGCTCCATGTGGAGTAATCGGACTTGAAACACTTCTTTCAGCTTCACTTACAGAACTATACTTCAAAAATAAAATACCTCTTGAAATAATAATCCCAAAAATGACATTAAACCCATCAAAACTTATCAAAGTAGAAAAAAGAGGATTGTTAAAAGAAGGATTTTATGCAGATCTTACAATATTTGATCTGGATAAGGAATGGAAAGTAGAAAATTTTTATTCAAAATCATCCAACTCACCATTTAAAGGAAAAACTCTTAAAGGGAAAAATATAATTACAATAATAAAAGGGAAGGTACTATATAGAGATGGAGAATTTTTTCTATAAAAGAATTATAAGAAAACTTGCTTTTATACTTGAAGCAGAAAAAGCACATAATATTGCATTAAAAAGTTTTAAAATCTTATCAAATTCAAATTTAATAAAATCTTTAATAAAAAAAAAGTTTAATATTGAAAAACCATTAAAAATATTTGGGATAAATTTTAAAAATCCTATTGGTCTTGCTGCAGGATTTGATAAAAATGGTGAAGTTTATGATTTTATTGAATGTCTTGGATTTGGGTTTATTGAAATTGGAAGTGTTACGTTAAAACCACAAAAAGGAAATCCAAAACCAAGATTATGGAGAGTTATTGAAGAAGAAGGAATTATAAATCATTTTGGTCTTAATAATTATGGTGCATATGAAATTCTAAAAAATATTGAAAGAAAAGGAAAACCTCAAATCCCACTTGGAATAAATATCACAAAAAATAATGATGTTGATTTTGAAGATATGGATAAAAACATATTTGAGTGTTTTAAAATATTAAAAGACTGCGGAGATTTTTTTGTAATAAATATAAGCTGTCCAAATGTAAAACAGATAAAAATAGATATTCCTGAATATGTTAAAAGAATAATAGAAAGGATAAAATCACTTGATGAAATAAAACCACTTTTTATAAAAATATCACCTGATATGAAAGAAACTGAAATAAAAGAAATTACCATGCTATGTGAAAAAACAAACTGTGGTATTGTTGCAACAAACACCACAAAAAGAAAAGATACTTTAAAAACAAGAGAATTTGATAACATAAACGGAGGAGTAAGCGGGAAACCTCTTTCAAGTTTAAGTATAAAAGCACTCAAAATAATAAGAGAAACCTCAAAGAATATTCCTGTTATAAGCGTGGGTGGAATCTTCACATATGAAGAGGTAAAAGAAAGAAAAGAGCTTGGAGCAGATCTTTTTGAAATATATACCTCTTTTATTTATGAAGGTCCCTCAATAGTTTCAAGACTTTGTAAATAAAATCTCATTAAATTCTTACCACCATTTCAAGAGGAAGTGGATTTAAATAAGAACTTTCAACAATATAATCCTTTTTATATTTCTTTGCATAATGAGTTAAAATCGTCAGGGGTACTATTAAAGGTATAAGCCCTTTTCTATAATTCAATAAGATTTCTTTAAACTCTTTTTTCTCGCCATCTGATAAATCTTTTTTAAAATAACCATATATATGTTCAAGTGTATTTATATGATTTTGTTTTGTTGGAGGCTTAATCAATGCTTCTTTTAGATTTTTAAAATATTCATTAAAAAGTTCTTCTTTTTTATATTTCTTCTGCTCACCAATAAGTTTTCCAAGCAGTCTAAGTTTTTTCTGGTTGTATGACATAATCAAAAACTTATTCTTTGAATGAAATATTATAAGATCATTAATGCTTTTTACTTCATTTTTCCATCGATAATAAATAATAACATTTATAAAAAAGTTTTCTCTAAGTTCAGGATTGTATAATCTTGAACTTTCTTCAACAGGCATATCAGGAAAATTATTTTTTATTGCAGTTGCAAAAATTCCACTTGCTGAGGTATTAACTGTATTATTCTCCTTGTAAACCCTGGCACTTTTAAGTCCACAGCTTGGAGATTTATTTCTAAAAATGAACCCGTATAATTCTTCTTTTTTAAGTTTTTCAATAATCTTCTTAATACATCCATTAAATCTTTCAGTAAGTTCAACACCGGTGTTTTTTGTAACAAGAATTATTTCTCCATTTTTTTCTTTGAGCTCCATTGGCTCTCTTGGAACCCCAAGCCCACATTCAACCTCAGGACAGACTCCAACCCAATCTATGAACTTTGAAAGCGTAAAGGCAAGATAATGATCAAGTGAATGGTCTCCATTGTACCTAACTTTATCTCCTAAAAGACACCTGCTTATACCAAGCTTTATTTTTTCCATATTATCTCCTTTTTTTAATTTTATCAAAATTTATAAAATAAAGATATGAAGATCCTTATATTTGGCGGAAGAGGTTTTGTTGGTAAAAACCTTATATCAGAATTAACTGATGAAAAAATTAAAATCATAATACCTTCAAGGGAATTTGAGAAAAAAAGCAACTCTGGAAATACAACATTTTTACCATTTGATATAGAAAAAAATATAAAAGATGAACAACCAGATATAATAATAAATCTTATTGGAATACTCAAAGAAACATCCGGTCAAACATATGAAAAAGTTCACATTGAATATACAAAAAAAATTGTTGAACTTAGTCTTGAAATAAAAACTGTTAAAAAAATAATATATCTTTCAGCACTTGGAGTAAATTCAAATTCAAAGAGCAGATATTTTAGAACAAAAAAAGAAGCAGAAGATCTGATTATAAATTCAAATATTAATTATCTTATTTTAAGACCTTCAATAATAATTGGGAAAGGACAAAAGCTATATAATGAGGTGAAAAACATTTCAAGAATAACACCTATTATTTTTGTTCCCGATAAAAAGGTTGCACCGGTAAAAATAGATAAAGTAATAGAAACTATAAAAAAAGGTATATTTGAAGACTTAAATGGATTATATGAATTATACGGTGAAACAATAACATACAGAGAACTTTTTAAAAAAATACTACACGATATGGGAATAAAAAGAGCTGTAATATCTTTACCAGTTGAGTTATTTTTTCCTTTTGTTTTTATTCATAAAATCATTCCTTCAATACCAATAACCAGAGATATATATGAAATGATGAAAATAAACAACATACCGCAGTAGAAAAAATGAAAGTTGAACAACAAAGAATAAAATATCTAAATAATATAAAACAAGAAAACAAAAACGGTGATTATATACTTTATATGATGCAACAAAGTCAGAGAATTGAATATAACCATACTCTTGTTTATACAATAGAAAAAGCAAACGAATTCGACAAGCCTGTTGTTGTTTGTTTTGCTATAATGCCATATTTTCCAAATGCTAATTTCAGGCACTATCAATTTATGATAGAAGGTATTGAAGAGCTTATTGAAGAGTTTGAAAGAAGAAAAATTAATTTTGTAGTAGAAATTGGAAAATATGAAGATGTATTAATAAAATACTCACATAAAGCAACAATGGTTATAACAGATAAAGGATATTTAAATTTTCAAAGAGAAATTAGAAAAAAAGCAGCTCAAAAACTAAATATTCCATTTCTTGAAGTTGAAAGCGATGTAATTATACCTGTTGAGGATGCATCATTAAAAGAAGAACCATATGCAATGACAATAAGACCAAAATTGATATCAAAAATTGATTTTTACTTGAAAGAAGTAAAAATACCGGAGTTGAAAAATAAAAAACAAATTTTCAAAAAAGAAAGAAACTGCCTTAATGAAATAATCAAGACACTTAAACTTGAATACATTCCACCGGTAACAAAATACTACAAAGGAGGATACTCAAATGCCACAATGCTTTTAAAGAAATTCATAGATGAAAAGCTTGAAAAATATAATTTAAGAAATGACCCTTCAAAAGATTACCAATCAAATTTAAGTCCTTATCTTCATTTTGGTCAAATATCACCAATTGAAATTTTAATCAAGGTTAAGAAAAAAAATCCACACCCAGAAATACTCAATAGCTTTGTAAATGAGATTGTTGTTTGGAGAGAGCTTGCAAGAAACTTTACCAGTTATAATCCTAACTATGATAAATATTCATCAATACCACAATGGGCAAGAAACGAACTTGAAAAACATAAAAAAGATCCAAGAAAATATAGATATTCAATAGAAGATCTTGAAACTTCAAACACACATGATCCTTACTGGAACGCTGCAAATACTGAGCTTTTAAAAACAGGAAAAATACATAATTATATGAGAATGTACTGGGGCAAAAAGGTAATAGAATGGACAGATGATCCTCAAAAAGCTTTTGAGTATCTTATATACCTTAATGATAAATACGCAATTGATGGAAGAGATCCTAATGGTTATGCTTCAATATGCTGGTGTTTTGGAAAATTTGATAGACCATTTTTTGAAAGAGCTATATTTGGAAAAATAAGGTATATGAGTTCTACAGGTCTTGAGAAAAAATTTGATATTCAAAAATATGTGGAAAAAATTAAAAATCTATAAACTTTTTTCTATCTTCTCATTACCAAAACTTCATTAATCTCAATAATATTATTTTCTACAAAACCTTTAAAACCATTTTTAATCCTATAACCTTGTCTAATAGCAGATTTAAAAACTGCTCTAATAACAACATTAAGTCCCGGGCATTCTCCGCCAGTTATTAAAGATCTTCCCTTTTCATATAACTTTCTATGAGAAAAAAATTAATAACTTAAATTCCTAATATCTTCATTACAACCATCAAATTATTCAAATCATCTTTTAAGTTTTTTTTTGGTGTTTCAAGAATAAGAGGAATATTTTGGAAAGCTTTAAACAAGAAAAAGTTTTTAAATCCATCATTCCCTATCTTACCTTTACCTATATGCTGATGCCTATCAACGTTAGAATTGAGATCTGTTTTTGAATCATTTAAGTGGATTAATTTAATCAAATTAATATCCTCAACCTCATCTTTTAATCTTTCTATTCCATTTTTTTCCTTTATATTATAACCTGCCTCAAAAAGATGAGCAGTATCAAGGCATATTCCTCCAAAAAGACCAGTCTTTTTAAGCCTTTTATAAAAAAGAACTACGGTTGATATTTTAGAGGTAAAACCTGAAGAAGAATTTTCTATTAAAATTTTTGTTTTTCCAGTATATTTAAGTTTTTTAAAGAAAGTTAAACTTTCTTCTATATTTTCATCAATAGTTTTATTTTTGTTGCATCTTATATGAAGAACATAGTAATCGGCTCTAATTCTTACTGAAAGTTCAAGCTCACAACTTAATAACCTTAATGATTTTTCTTTTGTTTCTTCATTTTCTGAAAGTGGATTTATAAGATAAGATGAATGAATTACAACAGGAGAAATATTCATACTTTTTATTTCTGAAACAAACTTATTTATCTCATACTCCTTTATATCTTTCAAAAACCAGGTTCTTGGAGAATGAATAAAAAACTGAGTTGTATTTGTTTTTAAATATTTACATTCATCAATAACATTAAGTATTCCTCCATTTGTTGAGTTATGAACACCAAGTTTTATCATATGTATATAAAACTAATCTGATAAAAATATGTATTTTTATGATATCTGAAAGACTGATATTCATTATTTTTACAGTAAGTACATTCATTTATAATATCAATATTTTCCTCTTTTATACCACTTTGAATTAAAAGTCTTTTGTTTATATCTTTTAAATCTATTTTAAAATGACTATCATCAATCTGTTTATAAAAACTAAAATCAATATTTTTTTTAAATTCACTCATAACATCATCCTTTACTACATAGCAGTTTCCACATATTGATGGACCAATTGCAATAAAAATATCGTCTGAATTTACTGAAAAAATTTCCTGAATTTTTTCAAAAGTTTTTCCAGCTATATTTTTAACTGTACCCATCCAACCCGCATGAACAGCTCCAACAAATCTCTTTTTTCTATCTGCTATCAACAAAGGGACACAGTCTGCTGTTTTAACAGCAACTGCTACGTTTTTAAGATTTGTAATTATACTATCTGCTACAAATTCCTTTTCAATCATATCGTAACTGCTTAAAAAAACTATATCATCTGTATGTTTTTGATTTAAAAGAAAAACAGGTATCTCAAGCCCAAGCTCTTCTTTATCTTTTAGTCTTTTTGAAAACCCATGATTTATATTAATACTTTCAAAAAGTTTTGATTTTATGATTTGAACCATAAATTAAAATACTAAATCCTGCCAACAGGCATTATTATAAGTGGAAGATGTTTTTCAGATAAACCTACAATTTTTGAAACCTTTTCATCTTCAAAAGCACCAACAATAACTGTACCAGCATTCAGTGAGACAGCTTGAAGATGAATATTTTGTGCTACAATTCCAGCTTCCATAAGAACATATCTATTTCCTCTTTCACCATATATTTTTGTTGTTTTTGAGTAATCCGCTGTTATAATTATTACTGCTGATCCCTCTTTAACCCAGCTCTGTTTTAAAGATACATTAAAAAGTTCATTACGAACATCTTTATCTTTTATCTTGATTATACTGTGAGAACTAGGTACATACCTATAAACACCATTTGCAATACCTTCAACCTCACCACATACAAGGTATATCTCAATTGGATATGTAGCACCGGCTGAAGGCGTAGTTTTTCTGTTATTGATATCAGTTACGCCATACCCAGCCCATAAAAGTTGAGAAATATCTTTAATTGTAAGTGATTGTTTTTTATAACTTCTTATTGAACGCCTTTTTTTTAATGCTTCTTCCACAGAAACCTTGCCTTCATATTGTGGTTGTGGAAGTTTTATCTCGTTTTCTTTACTCCACAACGATATTGATGCCAAGAAAAATAAACTGAATAGGACCTCCATAGAAAAATTATATCATTTAAATAGAAACTATTGGGATTTAAAATACAATTGAAGCAAATGAAACAAAACCACCAAATGGATCATCTGCCTGTTTATATCCGAGAAGTTTCCCTTTAAGTTGAGGATTTATGCTTGATATAAACCTCAAACCTGAGTATATAGCGCTTAGACCACATATGTTGGTAGCATTCTCATTTGAAACAACCTTAAGATAAAAATCCTCATATCTAAGATTATTTATATCTTCTATTAACTCTCTATCAAGATTTTCAATTTCTAATTTAAGTTGTGGAGTTATCTCAATATCATCCCCAAATCTTGGTCCAACATGGGAAAGATCCACACCACATAAAATCATAACCTTTTTTGATAAAGAAACTGATTTTAAAATTCCATCTGCTTCTTTAAAAAACTTTTCAATATACTCTATTTTTGATGGCGAAGAATTTCCCGTAAACCGCTCAAAATCGCTTACAAGAATTGGAATCCATTTTGGAGCTTTTTCACGCCATATGTATTTAAGCCACAGTGCCTGAAATTCAAGTGAATGCTCCTGCTTATGATAATACTCTTCTCCATCAGCCTCATACCAGAGTATGCTTTTAAACTTATTGTATAAATCAAGATCCACATCCATATTGCCATATGGAGTTTCATACGATTTTTTTGTAAATATAAAAGGACTGTTTCCACCCTTATGTGAAACACCAAAAGCAATAATAATATCAGGGATGATTGCTTTTAAAAGTTCACCATAACCGTCAGCATACACAGTTCCACCTCTTATTATATCTATATGTGGAGAAATAAGACCTGTGACTCTCAAAACTGGAAGTGATGATATATCAGTTTTTAAAAATTTTGACAAGAAAGACGTAAGCTCAAGTATATTATCAGGATATGAAAGACCTTTATGTATTGAAGGTCTTATATTTGAATTTTTAAACTCCTCAAAAAGCTTCTTTCTTTTTTCTTGAGTTTTCTCATTTTCAATAAACCCTGCATCATCAAGTTGTTTTATGAAATCAATTATGTCAGTTTCTGGAATTATTTGATTGGTTAATCTTAAAAAGGTGTTTTGTATATCTTTTATAGAATTATTACCGTTTAAAAACTGAAGAATAACAATGGATTCGATAGGTAAAACAAGAGTCTGATTGGTTAAGCCTTCGGTATCCCTTAAGATTAAAAATTCCCTGTCTTTATCATTTTCTTTCGCAGGAAGTATTTCAACTTGTTGCTTTAATTTTGGTTTTGTATCTGATGTTATCATAAATTATATTTTACAAATTTTATTTTTAAACTTAATATAATTTATTGAAGGCATATGAATTCAAATAATATAAAGCTTTCACTAATAATTCCAATCTATAATGAAAAAAAATATGTTGAAGAGGTTGTTAATAAAATCAAAAATCTCAGTTTTGGAAATATTTCAAAAGAAATAGTAATTGTCGATGATGGAAGCACAGATGGAACCACAGAATTATTAAAAAGGCTTGAAAACTCAGATGAGTTTAAGTTTATATACCACAATAAATAAAGGCAAAGGCGGAGCACTGAAAAGCGGATTTGAAGCAATTACAGGAAATATTGTAGTAATTCAGGATGCAGACCTTGAATATAATCCTGAAGATCTTAAAGAAATGTTAAAATTCATAATTGAAAACAAAGTAGATGTAGTATATGGTTCAAGATTTCATAAAAAATACAACAAAAGTTTCTCATTACACTACGCAGGAAATAAACTGATTACTTATATATTTAATCTTCTTTTTGGTATGAAATTTTCAGATATTGAAACCTGTTATAAAATGTTCAAAATAGAAATTCTTGAAAAAATAAGACCATTTGAATGTAATGATTTTGGTTTTGAAATTGAAATTACAGCAAAAATCTCAAAACTTGCTAAAAAAGAAGATATAAAGATTATAGAAGTTCCTGTGACATATAGGAGAAGAGGGTATAACGAAGGTAAAAAATTGAACTGGAAGGACATGTTAAAGGTATGGTGGTATATTTTAAAATTTAGATTTTTTTAAAACATGATTGATAAGAAACTTATTAAAGTTTTTTATTTCAAAAAGAATCAACTCTCACCTTTACTATAATGAGTATCTAAATATAGCTTTGAATATATATGGATATAAAATCATAAAACTTATACAGGAAGAAGAACTAATAGCAAAACGTTTACCTCTTTACCCAGCACTTCTTTCTTTGTTTTCCCACTTTGAAGATGGTGCTAAACCAGTATGAATTTATTATTTATGGAAATTTAGGAATATCTTTGATTTTTTGAACAACTCTTTTTATCTTACCTCTGCTTATAATCCTTATTAATATTTATTAATACCTGTAGAATTACCTACTCCTGCTCCTAATTTTTATGCAGTTTCTATAGGTATTATTCTTTATCTGAATCTTTACATGCAATAGAAAAAGCTACTAAAGAAACAGGTTTAAAATTATATCCGTTATATGAGCTTTATACAAAAAAGAACCAGTTTTTTTAATTGCAGTATTTTTCATATGATATTTTTCAATAAATTCATTTATTTCCTTAGATGTTAAAAAAATGGAAGATACATTATTCATGCACTTATGCTTTTATTATGTTTAATATCAGTAATTTTATACAGAAGAAATTAACAAATTTCCATTTAATGTTAAATTATATAATGAGCTTGGTGTTTTATGTTTAATCCAGAGAGATTATTACAAAGCTTTACAAAACTTTAAAAAAGCTTTAGAAATTGAACACTATTTTATTGAATTTTTAAAGAACCTAAAGTATTCCGAAAATATCCTATCAATTAAAAGATGTTATAATGATAAACAATAACATTAACTTTATTAACTAATTTTTTTGACAAAATATCTATTTTAGTGTAAAATTTTATTAGAGGCTTTTGCCTCTTATAACTTAATTTGGAGGATTTATGTTAGCAAAAAGAATGACAAGACTTGGAACAGAAACAGCTTTTGAGGTTCTTGCCAAAGCAAAAAAGCTTGAGGCAGAAGGCAAAGAAATAATACATCTTGAAATTGGAGAGCCAGATTTTGATACTCCAAGAAACATAAAAAAAGCAGCTATCAAAGCAATAAAGGAAGGATATACTCATTATACACCTTCAGCTGGAATAATGGAAGCAAGAGAAGCAGTAAGTGAGTATTTGAATAAAACAAGACCAGGAATAAATGCAAGACCGGAAGATATTGTTATAACAGTTGGTGGAAAACCTGTTATGTTATATACAATATTTGCTCTTGTCGATGAAGGTGATGAGGTAATAATACCAAATCCAACATATCCAATATATGAATCTCTTGTAAATTTTGTTGGCGGAACTGTTGTGCCTATAAAGATAAAAGAGGAAAATGGTTTTAATTTTGATATTGATGAGTTTGAAAGATTAATAACTCCTAAAACCAAACTTGTTGTTATCAACTCACCAGCAAATCCAACAGGTGGGGTTCTACCAAAGAAAGATATAGACAGAATAGTTGAGATACTTCAAAAACATCCCAATATATATATCCTTTCAGATGAAATTTACAGCGAGATAATATACGAAGGCAAACATATTTCCATAGCAACTTATCCAGGTATGAGAGAAAGAACAATTGTTCTTGATGGTCTTTCTAAAACTTATGCAATGACAGGATGGAGACTTGGATATGGACTTTGCCCATCAAACCTTGTATCATATATAACAAAACTAATAACTAACTCAGTTTCCTGTGCTCCAGCATTTGGACAGATGGCTTTAATAGAAGCATTAAAAGGACCACAGAACTCAGTTAAAAAGATGGTAAGAGAATTTAAAAAAAGAAGGGATGCAATTGTTAAAGGTTTAAATGAAATCCCAGGATTTAGTTGTCAGACTCCAAAAGGTGCCTTCTATGTTTTTCCAAATATAACAAAAACTGGTATGAAATCTCAGGAACTGGCTAATATGATACTATATGAAGCAGGTGTAGCTTGTTTAAGTGGAACCTGTTTTGGAAAATACGGTGAAGGATATTTAAGATTTTCATATGCTAACTCACTTGAAAATATAAACAAAGCAATAGAAAGAATCAAAGCAATATCATATAAGTGGGCAGATAAGGTAAAAGGTTGAGATAATTTAGTTGTTTAGGGAAATCCCACTTGATATGATTTATGGAAGTATGGATGTGTGGATGTTTAGCAATAGGTTAAGATTGAAAAAATTTTGAGATTAAAGTTTTGTAAATAAAATTTTCAGGTTTTATCAATAAGTTTATAAAGTTCAGAGATATCATTAATTTTTATAATCTCGAGGTTTGAGTTGATTTTATCATTTGTTTTTGATGAGATAAAAATTTTTTTAAAACCATTTCTTTCAAGTTCCGATATCTTTTTTGTTATAAAAGCTGATGGATAAACCTGACCTAAGACACTTACTTCTCCAATAAATGCATATTTTGAAGATATTGTTTTTTCTTTTATTGAGCTTATTATACTGGCACAAACAGCTAAATCTATGGAACGATCCTTTGGTTTAAAACCACTGTATATATTGAGGTAAATATCATATGTATCAAACTTAACTGGCGTGTTTTTTTCTATTGCCGCTACAAGAATCTGCGCGTAATTTGAATCAATTGATGAAAAAATTCTTTTAGGATATGGATAAAATGTTTTATTAACTAATGACTCAACTCTTAAAATTATTGATCTTGTACCCTCATATATAACTGAATATGCTTTACCAGCAATTTCTGTATCCTCAATAACAGAATTAAGATAATTTGAACTTGAAAAAAGACCATTTTCTTTCATCTCAAAAATTCCTATCTCATCAACATTTCCAAACCTATTCTTAAATGTTCTGAGTATTCGATACATTCCCCAGTTATCATTTTCAAAATATAGAACAGTATCAACCATATGTTCTAAAAGCTTTGGTCCGGCGAATTCTCCTTCCTTTGTAACCTGACCAACAATAAATATAATCTTAGCCTTTGTTTTTGCTAATTTAACAAGCTCAGCTGTACATTCCTTTATTTGAATAGGTGAAGAAGCTTGAGATGGAAAAGATGGATGATAAAGTGTTTGTATTGAATCAACTATTATAACATCAGGATTTATTTCATTTATTATTTTTATAATCTCTGAAATATCTGTATTTGAAACAACAGTTATTTTATCAGTTTTAACATTAAGTCTTTGAGCTCTTTGAGCAAGCTGATGAACTGACTCCTCTCCGCTTACATATAAAACCTCAAGATTTTTTTTAGCAAGCTTTTCACTTACCTCCATAATAAGCGTACTTTTACCTATACCCGGAAGTCCACCTATTAAAACTACCTGCCCCTTAACAACACCACCACTTAAAACTCTATCAAATTCATCTATCCCGGTTGAAATTCTTTCAAGCTTTACACTTTCGATATCTGAAAGCTTTTGTGGATTTGAAACAAAATCAATTATCTGCTTTCTTGAAGGTTTTTTCGTTTCCTCTTCAATAACATCTTCTTCAACAGAGTTCCACCCCCCACAATTTGAACACTGTCCCTGCCATTTATAATATCTCTCTCCACAGTTTTTACATATATAAACTTTCTTAAACTTCATACTATTTTACAAGTGCTGATGCAGAGCCACCACCAACAAATCCAAGAAGATATGCAATATCTTTATCCTCAAATAAGACCTTTGTTGATATATTCAGTCTTTTAACTTCAAGTATATCAGTAATCCTTAGATTTGCTGCGAAGTTTTCATTAAATTTATAATCAACTCCAACATCATATCTTGCATCATTAAATCCTCTCCCTTTAATTCTTCTATTTCTTGAAAACTCATTTGCTTCAAAATTTAATGAAAACCTTCCAAAGAAATCATCATCATAGAATGGAATATATTTTATTCCAAAACCACCTGTAGCTCTTATAATACCTATATAAAACTCGCCAGCTGGATACTTCCACCCTAAATAAGCATCCACCGTATTTGGGATTTCATATGAAATACCACGTGGTTTATTTTTTATGTTAAGAAAATTACTTATTCCAGCATAATAATATTTATTTTCATTAACAAATATTTTCAAACCAACATCATTATAAGATTCCCTTGCTTTCGGTTCATATTTAAAATCCCATCTCCAATAAGTTCTAATCTTTGATGTCTTTCCTACAAAATCCTTCAACGATTTAGTAGCATCTTTTATATTCAATATTGATTGTTTAACATTATTTTTGGTATCCTCATCTGTTAAAAGCGTGCCAATGGTTCCCTCACCTTTCTCAAGCCTTGTTATTATATTATCAAGTTTTGCTGTTAAATCCTTAATCCTTAAAGTTGTAGCTTCAAGGTTTGATGATATATTATCAAACTTTGGTGAATTAGATGAAAAAAACTGATTTAAACTTGAAGTTATACCTCTCAAGTTTTTAACAGTCTCATTAAGATTTTCAGCAAGCTCTCCATTTTTACTTATCTCCTTAATAAGCATATTAACATTTTCAGCAACATCAAGTATCATTTCCTCAATTGGTTTTCTTGTAACAGCATAAACCTTCTCGCCGGGTTTCAAAACTCCGGATGATGGTTTTCCCTGCTCTATTTGCAAAAACTTGGAACCTATTATGCTTGTTGAAGCAATATAAAACTTAGAATTTTTGTATATCTTTACTTTTTCGTTTATTAAAACCTCAACAATAACACCTTCATCTTCAAACCATATATTTCTTATCTTACCAACCTCAACACCATTTAACTTTACATTAGATTTATTAGCAAGCCCCCCAACATCATCAAAAATAACATATATAGGGTATCTTTTTTCAATTGAAAAATCACCAAGCATAAAAAGTGAAAAACCAAAAAGAACTATTCCAGCAAGAACAAAAAAACCAACTTTTATTTCATTTCTCATATAAATATTTTAGCATTTATCTTTTACATAAGAAGCTTCTATAAACTCCCTGACCTCTTTTTTAATACTGGTTTTGATTAACTCAGGTGAATTTACTTCAATAAACTTTCCATTGAAAAGCATTGCTATTCTTGTAGATATACTGAATGCAAGTTTGACATCATGCGTTACAACAATTGAAGTCACATTAAGTTTTTTACTCATTTCTCTTATGAGATTTATGATCATCTCTGAACTTACAGGATCAAGGCCAGTTGTAGGTTCGTCATATAAGACGTATTCAGGATTATGAGCAATAGATCTTGCAAGTGCAACACGTTTTTTCATACCACCAGAAAGTTCATTGATCCGTTTATACTCTATCCCTTTAAGCCCAACAAGATTTAACTTTTCAGTTGCAATTTCAAAGTACTTTTTTCTGGGAATATCTGTTAAATACTTAAGTCCAAAACAAACATTTTCCCACACATTCAATGAGTCAAACAATGCTCCTTCCTGAAAAAGATAACCAAATTTTTTTCTTATTCTTTGTATCTCAAATTCATTTTTTGCTTTAAGAATATCATCTCCATCTATCATTATACTTCCATTATCAGGTTCTATAAGTCTCATTATCGATTTTATAAATGTAGATTTTCCTGTGCCTGATGGACCCATAATTGTAAATATCTCACCCTTGTAAATATCAACATTTATATTATCTAAAACCTTTCTTGAATCATAAATCTTTGTTAAATTTCTTATCTCAATCATTATGTTATCCCTACAAGAATAAGAAATGCACTTACAAAATAATCAATTGCAAGTATCAATATCATTGAAAGAACAACAGAGCTTGTTGTTGCTCTTCCAACACCCTCAGCCCCCCCCTCGGTGTAAAGTCCTTTATAACAGGATACAGTTGCTATGGTAAAAGCAAAAAAAAATGTTTTAATAAAACCATGCATAAAATTTTTAATCTCCATAAACTGAAATATATCGTCAAAATAAATATTTGAAGGAATACCTAACTTAATCACACTAACCATCCATCCCCCCAAAATCCCAACAATATTTGCAAATAATGTAAGTATCGGAAGTGCAATTAAAAATGCAAAATATCTTGGAATTAAAAGATAAACACTCGGATTTGTTCCAAGTGTATAAAGTGCATCTATCTGTTCTGTTACTGCCATAGCTCCTATTTCTGCTGTTATACTTGAACCGGCTCTTCCAGAAACAACAATTGCTGTTAAAACAGGAGCAAGTTCTTTAACAAGTGAAAAACCAACAACCGTTCCAACATAAAGAGGTTCATTGAATAAATTCTTAGAAGTATATCCACTTTGAAGTGCAAGAACCATTCCAGTAAAAAGGCTTGTTAAAGCACAAACACCAATTGAATCTATTCCAATTCTTACTGTTTGTTTATATATTTCTTCTTTTTCGAGTCTTGCCTTAAAAATCCAGAAGAAAACATTTTTAACCATAATAAAAGCTCTTCCAAGATGAAAAGAAAGGTTTATTGTTTTTTTACCTAACATCTCAATAATCTTCATAATTTATAAATCCTTGGAACTCTTTGTGTTATTAGCGTTGTTATTTCATACGGTATTGTTTTAGCGAGTTTTGATAGATCCTTTGTTGAAACTGAATACTTTTTTTCACCTGATGTTACTATAACCTCATCTCCAACCTTACAATCAATATCAGTTACATCCACCATACACATATCCATCGTTATATTACCACATATCCTTGCCTTTTTACCATTTACAATAACATAACCTTTATTTGATAAAGCTCTGAGATATCCATCTCCATACCCAAGAGGTATTGTAGCAAGTTTTGTTCTTCTTGTAGTTAAATAAGACTTTGAATAGCTAACATAACTTCCTTTTTTAAGATACTTGATAAAAACTATTCTTGTTTTCCAATTAAGTATCTGTTCAAAACCATCTATACCACCATATAAAGCAATGCCACATCTAACCATATCAAAGCGTGAAGCAGGATAATAAACTGAGGCATATGAATTTGCAATATGTTTTATAAACTTAAATCCATTAATCTTTGAAATAGTTTCAAGATATTTTTTAATCTGTTGTTCAGTATATTGTTTATCATAATCTGCTGACGAAAGATGTGAGTAAATACCCTCTACAATTATATTAGAATAAGGCTTTAGTTTTTCAACCATTTTTAAAAGGGTATTTTCACTAGCGCCTATCCGGTTCATCCCTGTTTCAAGTTTCAGATGAATATTTATCTTTTTATTAATCTTTTTTGAATACTTTATAAGTTCATCCACAGCAATAATACTTGATATTGTGGGAGTAAGTGAATACTCATATATATATTTAAAATTTGAAAATGGATATACATTACCAAGAATAAGAATTGGAAGTTTTATTCCATTTTCCCTTAGTAAAATCCCTTCTTCCACGGATGAGACCCCAAAAAAATCACAAAGATTTTTTGCCTCAGCATATTTTGAAATTTCAACCATTCCATGCCCATATGCATTTGCCTTAACCACAACAAGAAGCTTTCTTTTCCCGATAATTCTTTTTAGCTTTTTTATGTTCTTTTCAAATTTTATCAAATCTATCTCTACCCAGTTAGGTCTCAAAATATCCATATTATCTTTTTCCCATACATTCATACTTCCATACATCCTAAATTCATTCTCATCAAATTATGTTTCTATCCCGTGTTCTCTTAAATATTTTTTTATCTTAGATCTTGCACTTGCTGTTTTAACAAAGTTTAACCAATCTTTATGAGGAGTTGCATTTCTTTTAGTTATTATCTCACACACATCACCACTTTTAAGTTCATAATCCAATGGAACTATTTTGGAATTTACCTTTGCCCCTGCACAATGATTTCCAATTTCAGTGTGTATACGATATGCAAAATCAACTGGGGTTGAACCTTTTTTCAAAGCTTTAACATCACCTTTAGGAGTAAAAACAAATATTTCATCTACATCAATTTCTGTTTTAAAGATCTCCATAAATTCTCTTGGGCTTTCTATATCACTCATCCACTCAAGCCATTGTCTTGCCCAGTTTAATTTTTCATTTATCTCCTCATCAAAAAAATTCCCGTGTTTATACCTCCAGTGTGCAGCAATACCATACTCACAAACCCGATGCATATCCTCTGTTCTTATCTGTATCTCCACCGGTTCTCCATTTCTTGAAATAACAGTTGTATGAAGACTCTGGTAAAGGTTTGGTTTTGGCATTGCTATATAATCAGTAAAGCTTCCTGTAACAGGTGTAAAATTTGCATGAATTATTCCAAGTATTGAATAACAGTTAAATACTGTATCTGTTATTATTCTAACCCCCAGTGTATCCTGTATCTCTTCAAATGGTTTATTCTGTCTTTTCATCTTTCTGTATATGGAATATAGATTTTTAACCCTGTAAAGGATTCTGTGTTGAATTTGCGCCTCAATTAATATCTTTTCAACATTTTTTTTAAACTCCTCAAGTGTTTTTTCTTTTTCTTTATAACTCTCCTCAACTTTATTCTTAAGATTATAATAATCTTCAGGATATAAAAATTTAAAAGAAAGATCCTCAAGTTCATTTTTTACACTGAATATACCAAGTCTGTGGGCAATTGGAGCATAAAGAGTAAGTGTCTCTTCTGCTATTTCTTTCTGTCTTTCCCGACAAAGATATTCAAGTGTTCTCATATTATGTAGTCTATCAGCAAGCTTTATTATTATAACCCTTATATCCCTTGCTGTCGCAATTATCATCTTTCTCCAATTTTCCGCCTCTTCCTCAAGCTTTGAGGAAAATCTAAGACCTTCTATTTTTGTAACACCATCAACAAGATTATAAATCTCATCACCGAACTCATTTTTGAGGATCTCTCTTGTAATCCTGGTATCTTCAAGTGTATCATGAAGAAGACCTGCTGCAATGGTATTCATATCCATTTTTAGTTCAGCAAGTATCATTGCTACTTCAAAAACATGAGTAAAATAAAACTCCCCACTTGCTCTTTTTTGTTCACCATGAGCATTTTTTGCAAAATCATATGCAAGTTCAACAGCTGTTGTATCAGAGGTAGTGTATTCTTTTATCTTACTTAAAAGTTTTTCAAGTTCCATAATTAAATATTCTGTCTTTTATAAAGCATAAAATACTCTCCTTTTTTTTCTATAAGTTCTTTATGAGTACCACTTTCAACTATTCTACCATGACTTATAACAAATATTTTATTTGCATTTACAACTGTTGAAAGTCTATGAGCTGTCATAACAACAGTTTTTTCTTTAAGAACATTTTCTATTGCTTTTTGAACCATCTCCTCACTTTTTGAATCAAGATTAGAGGTTGCCTCATCCAAGAGCAAAATTCTTGGTTTTCTTACCACAGCTCTTGCTATGGCAAGTCTCTGTCTTTGACCTCCTGAGATTTTGGCCCCTCTCTCACCTATAACAGTATCAAATTTCTCAGGCATATTATTTATAAAATTAAGTGAATCTGAAACCTCACAGGCTTTTATTATTTCTTCCATGGTTGAATTAAGATTTCCAACCATTATGTTATTTTTTACAGTATCATTAAAAACCATAGTATCCTGAGTTACCACACTCATAAAACTTCTAAGTTTTTTTAAATCCCAGTCTTTTAAGTCCACATCATCAATAAATATCTGACCTTTTTGAGGATCAAAAAATCTTAATATAAGCTGAATTATTGTACTTTTTCCGCTTCCTGACCCCCCCACAAAAGCACAAACCTCATTTGGATTTATAACAAAACTTAAATCTTCGATTACCCAGTTTTTCGATGTTGGATATCTGTAATAAACATTTTTAAATTCAATCTTTCCTTTGATATCTTTAAGTATAACTGGATTTTTTTTAACTTCTATTATATTCTTTTCATTTAAAAGTTTATATATCCTTTCCCAACTACTTGCACCGAGTTGAAGTTTGGAGTTCATATTTGAGATATTTTTAAATGGAGTATAAGCTGTAACAAATGCAGCAATAAATGAAAAAAAGTTTCCTGGTTGCAACTCTCCATTTGAAATCCAGTTATAACCAACAACAATTAAAACATAAATTATCATACTTCCAATTAACTCCATAACAGGTCCTGATAGTGATGTAACTCTCAAATAACTCATTATTTTATTGAAATACTCTTGATTTGAGACTTTAAACTTATTAAATGCTTCTTCTTCATAGTTATAGGCTTTGATTATAGGTATTGCTGAAAGAGTTTGATGAAAATTGTCTGAAACCTCTGCAATGAGGTGTTGTGAATGTTTTGAATATCTTCTCATCTTCTTAGAAAATATTCTTAAAACAAATATGGATATCGGGAAAAAAAGAAATGAAAAAACAGCAAGTTTAAAATTTATATAAAAAAGTGCAGCAGTAACAAATATTACTGTTGCGACATCTCTTATTCCATAAAGTGGTATAAACTGAACAGTTGATTGTATATTACCAAGATCATTCATAACCCTACTCATAATATCACCTGTTTTATTTTTCCAGTAAAACTCAACTGGCAGTTCATTAATCTTTATAAATATCTCTTCTCTTATTTCCTGAACAATCTTCTGCCCTACATAATTCATTGTATAGTTATTAATATACTCAGCAAACATTCTTAATACAAAAAGCACAGGCAATACTAAAATAAGTTTTTTAAACATTAAAGTATTTTTATCTATAAAAACACTCTGAATGAAAGGTCCAACAAGATAAACTATAAAGGCTCTTATTGCTGCAAGAAAAACCATCGAAAAAAATGCAATTAAAAGCCTTTTTGTATATGGCTTTAAATATGATAAAAGTGAAAGATATAGTTCCTTTTCTTTCTGAGAGATTATCATATTATCTCAAAATCTGATATTATCTTGCGAGCTATTTGATGATTCACTCCTTTTTTGCCAAGCATTTCCTTTATTTTTTTAAACTCATCAATAATGGAATTATACTCAGAAGGATTTTTTAAAACATTCAAAGCATAATCACTCATTTTATTTATTTTAAAATCATACTGAATAAATTCTTTTATTATTTCCTTACCGTTTAAAATATTAGGAAGGGATATATATGGAATTTTAACAATTGCCTTTGCTATTTCATAATTTATAAATGATGTTTTATAACCAACAAGCATTGGAACTCCACACAGTGCATTTTCAAGCGTGGCAGTACCTGAACAAACAAGAGCAAAATCCATATCTTTTTTTATCTCATAAGAAGAGTCTCTTACAATCTTTATATCAAGCTCTGAAGGCAATTGTTCAAGAATATCAATATAAAACTTATCATCAAACTCATCAACAGCAAATATAAATCCCTTAGCATTTTTAAAAACATTCTTTATTCTTTTATAAACCCCAACAAAACCTGAAAGATGATTTTCAATTTCCTTTCTTCTGGAACCTGGAAGTATTCCTATCTTAAGTTCTTTATTTTCATCAATCCCTTTCTTTTTCTTTAAATCATAATCAATATCGGGCAGTATATCAAGAAGTGGATGACCGAAAAAATTTACTCTACCTCCAAGTTTTTTATATATATCCACTTCAAAAGGAAATATAACAAAAATCTCCTTAGCAATCTTTGCTATGGTATTTGCTCTTTTTGGTCTTGAAGCCCATACCTGAGGTGGAATATAATAATAAACCGGTATATCCCTGTTTTTACAAAGTCCTAAAACCTGTCTATTAAAACCAAAAAAATCTACCACCACAACAAAAGCAGGTTTTTTATCTTCAAGAAAATTTCTAACAACTGATATTAACTTAACCCAGAGTCCAAAACTCTTAACACTTGATACAAACCCAAAACTTCCTTTCGACACCAGATCATATATAAATCTATCACTTACCGTTTTAAGTCTTAATCCTCCTATGGAGTAGATAACAAGCGAAGGTTCAATTTTCTTAAGCTCTTTGGCAAGTAAAGAAGCATGAAGATCACCCGAAACATCCCCTGCAATAAAAAGAATATTTTTATTTCTAAGTATCTTTTGCATATTATTTTCCTAAGCCTTCATCAATTTTATTTTCAATCATAGCCTTTGCAGCATTTATATAATCCACTATTTTACTCTTTGGTTCTTCTCCACTTTGTCTTGGAAGATCATATCTTTTAAGTCTTTCTGTTATTTCTATTGCAAGCTTAAGAGCATTTGTTCCTTTATGAGCATCTGTAAGTGGCTTTTTTGAATTCCTTATACAATCTATAAAATGCTCAAGCTCAGCTGTTATCGGAAGTTTTCTCTCTATTTTTGGAGAGATTATTTCTATATCAGAAAGATTCTGTGGAGGATCATTTTTTTTCTTATATATTTTTATTCTTGAACTTATATAATCAACAGAAATATACTCCTCATCCTGGTAAACCCTCATTCTTCTTATTCTTTCAAAAGTAACTCTACTTGCTGTAACATCGCAAACAGTTCCATTTTTAAATCTTATTCTGGCATTGGATATATCCTCAAAATTTGAAAAAACCCTTGCACCTATAGCATCAATTGCTTCAATCTCTGAATTGACAAATGAAAGTAATATATCAAGATCATGTATCATCAAATCAAGCGTTACACCTATAGATGAAACCCTGGGGTCATAAGGACCAAGCCTTTCCATATTTATATAAAGTGGATTTTTTATATATTTTGAAGCCTCAACTATAGCAGGATTAAATCTCTCCACATGCCCAACTTGAAGAATCAGATTGTTTTTTTCAGCCATTTCACTTAATTTCTTAGCATCTTCAAGCGAGTCTGTTATTGGTTTTTCAACAAGACAATGGATTCCCATACTCATTGCTTTGAGTCCAACTTCTGCATGAAGATGTGTTGGAACTGCAATTACAACAGCATCAACCTGTGGAAGAAGATCATTATAATCCCCATACGCAACACATCCATTATCCCAGGCAAGAGTTTGAGCTCTTAAAAGATCAATATCAGCCACACCTACAAGTTCAACATCACTCATCTTTGCAAGCGTTCTTGTATGGTATGTTCCTATTTTGCCAGCACCAATAACTCCAAATCTTATTTTAGACATAACTACCTCTTAATAAAATTCTACAAAATTAAAAAAAGTTATTTTAAGATTTCAAGACTATAAAGTTCCTTTTCCAAAACCGTAGTAATATTTTTGATTAGATATTTAACAGGATATTTCTCCGAAAAATTAATTATATCAACGCCATCTAATTTCTTATAATCCGAAACCGCAGTTAAAAAAATTACCCTTTTTTTATGTTTTTTTGAAAGTCTTATAATCTCACCTGTTATTTTTCCATAAAATGATGACCTATCAAGCTTACCTTCACCAGTTATTACAATATCTGAATTCTTTATTCGTTTATCTATATCGAGCATTTTAATAATAAACTCAGAACCATTAAGTATTCTTCCATCTAAAAATCCATAAATCCCGGCAGCAAGCCCACCTGCACTTGCTCCACCTTCAATTTTTGAAATATCAACCCCTTTTTCCTTTAAAATGACCTTTGTTAAGTTTTTTAATGCTCTTTCTATTATAATTACCTCTTTTTCAGTTGCTCCTTTTTGTTTTCCAAAAACCCTTGCCGAACCATTAATTCCAAGAAGTTTATTTTTAACATCACATATACCATAAAATGAAATCTTTGAAATATCAATAAAATTTGAAAAATCTATTCTTACAAGTTTTAAAAGTCCATATATATTATTTTCAATCTCAACACCATCTTTATCAAAAAATCTGGCACCAAGAGATCTTGCCATACCAAAACCGCAATCATTTGAAGCAGTTCCCCCAAGTCCTATATAAAACTCCTTAACACCTTTATTAATTGCATCTTTTATCACTTCTCCAATACCATATGTTGTGGCGTTCATTATATCAAGTTTATCAGGCAAAAGATATTTAATTCCACATATATTAGCTATTTCAATATATGCTTTTTCACTATCTATTAAATACTCAGCATCTACCTTCATATTATAAAGTGGTCCTGTTACCTTTTTTTTAACAATTTTTCCATTAAAACATCTTAAAAAACCATCCCCCCCATCAGATACATTTACAAAATCCACTTCAAAACCTTTTTTTCCAAGCATCTTTGAAGCAATTTCATTTAAGGTAGATGAAGGTGCAGTTGATTTAAATGAATTTATTGCAATAAAAACTTTCATAACTCTGTTACTTTCAAAAGAAGCATTTTCGCTTCATCAATACTTTCACTTTTCATAAATCTATTTCTTATCTCAGAAGCATTTTTAAATCTACTTAACCACATACCGGCAAGCTTTCTTGCCTTTATCATAGCATTCTTATCACCAAACTCATTTCTTGAAATTTCAAGATATTCAATAAATGTTTTTATTTTACGTTTTAAATTCAAATCAACACTTATCTTTCCTTCAAAAAAATTTTTTATCTCAGCGAAAATAAATGGATTGAATATTGCTCCCCTCCCAATTGAAATTCCATCACAACCAGTTTTCTCAAACATCTCCTTTGCTTTATATGGATCTGTAACCCCACCATTAAGTATAACAGGAATTTTAACACTTTTTTTTATAACTTTCCCCATCTCAAGATCAACCTCTCCACTGTGAACCTGTTCAACAGTTCTAAGATGTATATGAATCATATCAGCCCCGGCATTCTCAACCACCTTTGCCACCTCAATTCCATTTTTTAATTTTTCATTAAAACCAGTTCTGAACTTCACAGAAACAGGAATCTTCACACTTTTAACCACAGAACTTACAATACTGTTAAGAAGATTTAAATCCTTCATAAGAGCACAACCGCTTCCAGTTTTTACCACCTTTTTAACAGGACAACCTGCATTTATTTCAACCATATCAGCGCCTTCATTCTCAACCATTTTTGCAGCATAAGCCATTGATTGTGGATCTGAACCAAATATTTGAATACATATCGGTTTATCATCTCTAACTTTAATAAGTTCCATAGTTTTCTTATTACCATAATAAATAGCTTTTGCTGAAACCATTTCTGATATTACAAGATCACACCCATTTTTAAGAAGGATTTTCCTCAAAGGATAATTAGTAATATCAGCCATCGGAGCAAGAAAAAGATTTCCATTAAGTAAAAGATTTTTTATTTTAAATGGTCTTATCATTATCAGTGATAAATGATATATTTCCCATCATGAGCTAAAGAAAAATCCTTATAATCTCTCTTTTCAATAAATCTTACTTCGTTAAAAGGAGCATTTATCTTTTTAAGCACCTCAATCTGATACCTAAAAGCCATTTCTTCAACCTCAAACGGTGTTTTAAACCTTTTAAACTCCTTACCAAAAAGATCAAAATCTTTTTCTATCTTCTCTTTCCCGGGCGGAAGAACTTCCTTCTTATTCGCTTTCTTTTTAACATTAAAGATATAATACCCATGCCATCCCATATGAGCAATTAAAGATGCAAGATAGGTAAGTGAAGATTTTTTATATATATAATTTGATATTTCTATAACCGGGATCTCTCCGTCATAATAAAATGTTGTTCTATTTGACTGACGTATCTCAAAAATATATCTTCTAACCATTTTAAAGCTTCCCTCTTTATCATAAAGCCACAGAAGCCTTAAAGCTTCTTTAACCTTACTCTTAAAATCATCATCTCCTTTTATTTCAAGACCAAATCCAGGAGTTGGCGGGTTTATAACGAACTTATTATCAATAACATTTTCAACCAATGTAGTTGTGGAAAAAACCTGTAACTCACCTGAAGATGATGTATCCTTATAAGGATTTTTTCGAGATATATAATAAAAAACCCCTATTCCCAATAAAATAAGTGGTATTAATGATATAAGAAGCTTTTTTCTCATCAAATGGAGCCAGTAAACTTTATTTGTTGTATGCTTTAAGATAAGATTTATAAAAAGCTTCAAGCTCAGCTTTTGGATCCTCAAACTCAATTATATGTTTCTTACATCCTCTCCTTGAACATATCTGAACCTGTCCACCACTTTTAAGGTCAAAAGCAACCATCTGAGCATTACATATATCACATTTTCTTGTGCTTTTAAGATCCGAATCGCAATGAGGACATCTAAAACCAGCTATTTTTGATTTAGGGACATCAATTTCGCTTTCAACATTATAACTTCCATAAACTGCACTCAAATGAAGCATACCTTTTTTACCTGCATACGTAAGTTTAACACAAACAGATGGATATCCATCTATTAACTTTTTATTATCCATCAATGATTTTCCACAGTGAGGGCATTTTAAGCTTACAACAACCATACACTCTCCTTACTATCAAGCTTTTATTATATTATATTTTATTATTCTGCAAGTTCAAACATTTTATCAATTGCTTTTAAAGCTTTTTGAGCTACAGTTTTATCCACAAAAATCTCTTTTTCTGCTGGTAAATTTAAAAGTGTATCTCTAATATTTTCAAGTGTTATCATCTTCATATAAGGGCACAATCTGCACATAGCAATAAATCTCTTTTCCGGAAATTTCATTGTAGCAAGTTCTCCAAGCCCACATTCTGTTACAAGCATGTAATACTGAGCATTTGTATTTTTTATCTGCTCCATCATAAGAGAAGTGGAACCCATAAAATCAGAGTGTTTTATTATTTCTGAAGGGCACTCAGAATGAGCCATAACAAAAAGACCGGGATATTTTCTTCTATATTCAACTATAATCTGTGGATCAAAGCTTTCATGAACCACACAACTACCATTCCATACAATAATATCCTCTCCTATTTTTTTACCAAGCTTTTTCGCTACATTTTCTCCCATAAATTTATCAGGTATAAATATTATCCTCTTATGATCCTTAAAAAGTTTTTCCATTATCCTTTCCACATTTGAGCTTGTTACAATTACATCACTTTCAGCTTTAACATCAGCATTTGTATTTATATATGTAACAACAGGCGAATCAGGATACTCCTTTTTAAGTTTTTTAACATCCTCTGCATTTATTGAATCACTCAAACTACAACCTGCCTGAGGATCTGGAATAAAAACTCTTTTATTAAAATTTACTATCTTTGCTGTTTCAGCCATAAACTTAACACCACAGAAAATAAGAATATCCTTCTCAACAGTTGCACAATCCTTTGCAAGCTTATATGAATCCCCGACAAAATCCGCAACCCCAATTATTATCTCAGGTCTTTGATAAACATGAGCTGCTATTACTGCGTTTCTCTCTTTTTTAAGTCTATCTATTTCAAGTGTAAGTTTTGCTATTTCCTTAATATCTTTTTCAACACATATTCTTGTAAGTCCTTTTTCTTTTAGTCTAACAATCTCTTTTTCAATTTCTCTCATAATTAAAAATCTCATCTATTTTTAACATTTTCTCTTTTTCATACTCATACATATCCATAACATCTTTATCTGTTTTGGGACCGTGATAATCTGTTCCAGCTGTAACAATAAGATTATATTTTTCAGCTATATTCAAATACTTTTTTATCTTTCCATTTGTATGAGTTGGATAAAAAACCTCTATACCTTCAAACCCCATCTTTATAACATCTTCAATATCAAAACTTCCTTCAATTGTTGAAGGATGTGCCAGAACCACAATACCACCTGCATTTTTTATTGTTTTTATTGCTTCTTTTATATCCGGTCCTTTTGGCTTTACATAAGCATAACACCCTTCGACTAAATACTTATGAAAAACCTCAGTTCTTGTTTTCCCATACCCTTTTTTAATCATAAGATCAGCAATGTGAGGTCTCCCCACTGTTACATTTGAATTCCAATTAAGCTCTTCAAATGATATCTTCACACCTATCTGATTTAACTTTGTAATAATTTCCTTCACCCTTGAAATTCTCCTCTGGCGATATTCTTCAAGATCGGCAAGAAAACTTTTATTCTTCACATCAATATTATAACCGAGTATATGAAGATAATCATGATTTCTTGTACTTATCTCAATTCCGGTTATAAACTTTATATCAGAAGGTATAGATAAATTATTGTAGGCATTTACAGTATCATGATCTGTTATTGAAAGATAACGAATACTTTTCCTTTTTGCAACCCTGAAAAGCTCTTCAGGTTTTAAAGTCCCATCAGAAAAACTTGTATGAGTATGAAGATTTATATATTCCATCAATTATGCACTTACCACTTCTTTAACCTCAGGTACTTCCTCTTTGATTGTCCTTTCAACAAGATTTTTAAGCGTCATTAAAGAAAACGGGCATGCTCCACATGCTCCAACAAGTTTAACCTTAACAATACCATTTTTTTCATCTACACTTACAAGTTCAATCGAACCACCATCAGCTTCAAGCATTGGTTTTATTTTATCTATTACTTTTTTTACTTTATTTTCCATAACTCACCTCACAATTATATTTTAGCATTTTATTACTGAAATTATTGAAAAAATTTTATCCCAAGGTCCTATATAAATTTTATGAAATAAGTACTTGACAAGTCAAGGTTCACAGGTTATAATGTGAATAGAAAGAGGCGTTATGAAAAACTTAAAAAAAATCCTTCTTATCTTAATAACAGTTTTCCTTTCAAATTCAATTCACTCTCAATATATAGCAGAACCTGCAGTTTATAAAAAAGGGATTGCAATTGAAGGAGACTGCGGGCTTATAAGAAAAGTTGCTATATATGGTGAAGATGACAGAGAAGAATACTGTGCTCAAGATATAGTAATAAGAGAATTAGCAAATGCTGTTGTAGCTCTTTTTGCTGATGATGGAATATCAATAAGAAAAGAAAAGGTAAAAGAAGAAGAATATTATAGATTTGGAACAATCACTGTAGGAGAAGCATACAATTTAGCACGAGGAGAAAGGTTTAGAGATCAACCATCGTTGGCATTTTGTACCGGTTTTCTTGTTAGTGAAGATTTAGTTGTAACAGCAGGTCATTGTATTAGAGATCCTATAGAAAACCCAAGCCAAGGTCAGTTTTGCAAAGACATAAAAATAGTTTTTGGTTATAGAAAAGAGTTAGGAGGTTATATTCCTTTAAAAGTAAGTACAAATAGTGTTTATAATTGTAGCAAAGTAATTGCTCATAGTTATAAAAGTGGACCCGATTATGCAATAATAAAGCTTGACAGAAAAGTAAAAAACATAAAACCTCTTGCAATAAACAGGGAAAATTCGAATCTTAAAAAAGATACATCTTTAATAGTAATTGGACACCCAAGTGGTTTACCACTCAAAGTAACAAAAAATGCTAAAGTTATAAAGATAGATGAAACTATGAACATTACTCTTCCTTCTGGAACAACAATCCAATGGATAAATCCGGAGCATTATTTTCTTACAAATCTTGATACTTTTGGAGGAAACTCTGGCAGCCCTGTAATAAACGCAAAAACCCTTATGGTTGAAGGAATACTTGTTAGGGGAGATGAAGATTATAAACAAAATCCTTTAGATCCCTCTACCAATATAGCTTCTACGTATCCTGAAATTCCTATCTCAACACATTATGGACAAGGAGTAGGCGAGGTTGCAACAAAAATCTCTGTTCTTGAAAAACACATCCCACAAACAACAAGAGAAACAGAGATGGTGGAATGGAATAAAAAAGCAAAGGGGAATTTATACGATGCTCTAATGAATTATCTTTTAGAATATCAAAGACGCCTAAAAAGAGATAAGGCGATTCCAATACCTAACTTTCCTGATGATAACAGAGGAGCTAACATCAAACCGGCAATCTACTATCCACCATCTCCTCCTCAACCAAGGATAGAAAGAATATAAGAACTTTTTTTAAGTTAATAAATTTTGCCACAGTTATATATCGCGATTAATAACAAAACAGATATGTGTAATCTTCGTAAAAATTAACATTTCTCAATAATTTGTTAACAACCCTTTTAACAAATCCCCCATATCATAACCCTCCATTTAAGCGGTCACAATTTTGGAGTGTATCAGATTATTTTGTAAAAAAATGCCTTTAATAACTAAGACATCTTAGAATTAGAAACAACTGAAAAATTTTAGGGTTTAGATGAGTAAACTAACAGATGAATTTTTAAAACTTAAAACTGTGTAAGTAAACAAAAAACAAAGAAGAGACATACTATTTTAAAAAATGATAAAATGTTTGCAAGAGATTTATTTTAACTATAATTTATTAAGGTTTTATTGAAGGTAATAAAATAGTAAAATAAATGTAGAGGAGGCAATCTATGAATCCAAAATTTAATTATTCAAAAGAAGAGTTTTCTACGCTTTATGATGAAGTGATATCAAGATTTGAAAATAAAATTAAGGAAATAATTTCAATTCCATCTGAAAACAGAAACTTTAAAAATACAGTTGAGGCTTTTGAAAATGCTCTTAGTGATTTTAATGCCGAGGTAAACATACCAATTTTCCTCGCCTATGTGTCACCTGATCCTGAAATAAGAAAACTTGCTTATGAATTTCAACTTAAAATAAGCCAGTACTCAGTTGATATATTCACAAGAGAAGATATTTTTGAAGCAATATATTCGTATTCTAAAAAAAATGAAGTTCTTGGAGAAACTGAAAAAAGGCTTCTTGATAAGATTCTTTTTGCCTTTAAGCAAAATGGTTTATATGGAGATGAAAAGACAAGAAAAAAAATAAAAAAGCTTTTAAAAGAGCTTGTCCGGATTGAACTTGATTTTTCAAAAAACCTTAGAGATACAAGGGATTTCATTGAGTTGGATGAAAATGAACTTAAAGGGCTTGATGATAATTTTATAAAAAGATTAAAGAGATCAGAAAATGGTAAATATATTGTTTCAACAGATTATCCTGATTATATGCCTTTTATGGATAACGCTGAAAGTGATGAAGCAAGAAAAGCACTTGAAATCAAATTCAACAACAGATGCTATCCACAGAATGTTGAGTTGATGGAAAAGGCAATTAAAATAAGACAGAAGATAGCAAAACTATTAAATTACCACACATTTGCAGACTATGTTCTTGAAGATAGAATGGCAAAAAATTCAAAAAATGTTATTGAGTTTTTAAAAAAGCTTAATAAAGAAGTAAAAAGAAAGGGCAAAAAAGAATTAAAAGAGCTTTTAAAGCTTAAAAAAGAGAGAATATCAAAGGATGAAAATCTTATCTATAACTGGGAGTGGAGATTTTATGCCAATATGTTAAAGAAAAGAAAGTATGAAGTTGATTATGAAAAGATAAGAGAATACTTCCCACTTGAAAAGGTCATTTCAGGTATGTTTGAGATATTTGAGAAAGTCTTTTCTGTAAAATTTGTTCCGGTTGAGCTTGAAAAATGGCATAGTGATGTTAGAACCTATGAAGTCAGAGATTTTAACAGTAATATTATTGCATATTTTTATTTTGATCTTTTTCCTAGGGAAGGTAAATATAAACATGCGGCGTGTTTTGCTATTGTTAAGGGAAGAGAAAAAGATGGTGTTTATATAAAACCAGCTGCTGCTATAGTTACAAACTTCACCCCACCAACTGATAATATGCCTGCACTTTTGAAATTTGATGAAGTGGTAACGCTTTTCCATGAGTTCGGGCATGTAACACATAACATTTTTACAAAATCCAAATACGCAATGTTTTCCGGGACATCTGTTGCAAGGGATTTCGTTGAAGTACCATCCCAAATGCTTGAAAACTGGGCTTATGATCCAGAGCTTTTAAAAAATCTTTCTTCCCACTATAAAACGGGAGAATCACTTCCACAAGATCTTATTAACAAGATAATTGCTGCTAAAAATGCCACAAGCGGACTTCATTATCTCAGACAGATATTTTTTGCAACACTTGATATGATATACCACACAAAAAAGGGAAAAGTTGATACAACAAAAATATATGAAAAGCTTATGAAAAAGATATTTTTAATCCCGATGACAGAAGGAACTCATCCACAAGCAAGTTTTGGGCATCTTATGGGCGGTTATGAAGCAGGTTACTATAGCTACTTATGGTCTGAGGTTATATGCTGTGACTTTTTTGAAGAGTTTAAGAAAAATGGAATATTAAACCAACAAATTGGTAAAAAATATGTTGATGAAGTTCTTTCAAAAGGCGGTTCAATAGATGAGGAAAAAATTGTAAAAAACTTCCTTGGAAGAGAATATTCCATAAAACCATTTTTAAAACATATAGGAATCAAGATTAAGGAAGAGGTGAGAAATTGAAGTATATAGAAGATTTAAAGACGTTATTTAAATCCAGATTCCAGCAAGATGTAGACAGAATTGAGAATGTTAGAGCAGATGGTTCAAATAGAGCAATTATAAGGCTTATCTCAGGGGAAATAAGTGTTATTGGGGTATGGGGTCCTGACAAAAAAGAAAACAATGCTTTTATAAATTTTTCAAAACATTTTCTTTCAAAAAATCTTCCTGTCCCCCAGATATATGTCTATGATGAAAAAAAGCAGATCTATCTTGAGAAAGATCTTGGAAGAAAAACACTTTTTGATTACATAAACGAGGAAAGAAAAAACAATGGGTTTTCAAATAAAATAATTGAAAAGTATAAGAAAGCACTTTACTGGCTTTCACTCTTCCAAACAAAAACACTGGACGGATTTAATTTAGATTGGTGTTATCCAAGAAAAGAATTCGACGAACAATCAATGATGTGGGATTTGAACTATTTTAAGTATTATTTTTTAAAGCTTGGTGGAATACAATTTGATGAACAAAAACTTGAAGATGATTATAAAATTTTTGTTGATTACTTAAAAAACGCACCAAGAAACTTTTTTCTTTACAGAGATTTTCAGTCAAGAAACATAATGGTCTTAGATAATGATCTTTATTTTATTGATTATCAGGGTGGGAGGAAAGGATTTCTTGCTTATGATGTGGCATCGCTTTTATATGACGCAAAAGCTGATATTCCATTTGACATAAGGCTAAACCTTTTAGATTATTATCTTTCACTTGATAATATAAAAAGCCTCATAAAAAAGGATGAGTTTTTGAAATATTTTTATCCATTTGTTTTTATAAGGCTTATGCAAGCGATGGGAGCATACGGGCTTAGAGGTTTTTACGAGAAAAAAGAGCATTTTCTTACAAGTGTTCCATATGTTATAAAAAATCTTGAATGGCTTTTAGAAAATGTTAAACTTGAAATAAAGATACCTGAAATTATTAAGGTTTTCAGAAGAATTACAACTTCAAGCTACTTAAGACAATTTACCGATAAAAAACTTGGATTAAATCTCAGAATATACAGTTTTTCCTACAGAAAAGGTTTTCCTGAAGATCCTCAAGGGCATAATGGAGGTTTTGTATTTGATCTAAGATGTCTTCCAAACCCTGGAAGAGATCCAGCTTATTCAAAATTTACAGGAAAGGATAAAGAGGTTATTGAACTTCTCGAAAAAAGTGAAGAAGTAAAAAAATACTACTCACATTGTAAGGCACTTGTTTTACAGGCTATTGAAAATTATATATCGAGAAACTTTACAGAGCTTTATGTAGCTTTCGGTTGTACTGGTGGAAGACACAGATCTGTTTATATGGCTGAAAGGCTATATAAAGATCTTTCAACTCATCCTAATGTTACATGTTATGTAAAACACACCGAATTATGAAAGCCTTTATTCTCTGCGCAGGTTATGGCACAAGATTAAAGCCACTTACTGAAAAAATTCCTAAACCACTTGTAAGCATATGGGGAAAACCAGTTCTTGAACATATTATTTTGAGGCTTAAAAAAACTGGAATAAAAGAGTTCGTAATAAACCTTCATCATCTCGGAGATATGATAAAAAGATTTATAGATGAAAAAGAATCTGGATTAAATTTTTATTTTTCGTATGAACCTGAAATACTTGATACAGGAGGAGCCTTAAAAAAAGCACAAAGTTATCTTTCAGATACAGATTTTGTTCTTCATAACGGAGACATTATAAGCGATATCAATATTATGGAGATGATAGAGTTCCATAAGAATAGTAAAAACGATGTTACACTTGGAATAATGCAAAGGGAAAGTTCAAGAAAACTTTCATTTGATGAAAATATGCTTTTAAGTGGGTGGGTAAATACTGAAAATAATATAAAAGATGGAAAAATTTTTGAAAAAAATCTTTTCTCTTTCTCAGGAATTCATATCATCTCACCATCCATTTTTAAATTTATGCCGACTGATGATAAATTCGGAATCTTTGATTTTTATCTTAAAAATCTTGAAAACCTAAAAATTTCTGGTTTTGAAGTAAATTATTCATACTGGTATGATATAGGTGATTTAGATAAACTTGAAAAGATAAGATCTGATTTTGCAAAAATACAGCAAAAGTCCTAAATTTTTATAGGAAAAATAACTGTGAACCTCTGGGATAAAAGTTTTTAAAACAATCAGTTTTAATTTATAAAATAATATAGATAGGAGGTTAATTATGTCTAGATTATTAACAATCATAGTAACTTCATTAATATTCAACATATCTTCATATGCTGATTTCAACTTTGAAAACGGTGGAAATCTTTCATTAAAAGAATTAGAAATTCCAGATGTAAAATCGTCAAAACCTTCAACGAAAACAACAAAAGAAATAACACTTATGGTTTTTATGAATGCTAAGAATGATCTTTCCCAATCTCACTTACTTGGTCTTGTTGGTAAATGGGCAGAGAAGGATCTTAATGAGATGAAAAAAGTTGGAACAACTGATAAAGTAAATGTTGTTGTTGAAATTGGTGAAAAAGGTAAAGGTTCAAGAAGAATTTTAGTTCTTAAAAAAAGTGGTTTTTTTTCAACTGGAGAGAAGATTTATTTTGAAGATAAGAAATCTGATATGGGAGACTATAAAAGAGTTGTTGATTTTGCTAAATGGGCTAAAACTGAGTTTCCAGCAAGAAAATATATTCTTGTTTTATGGAACCATGGACTTGGATGGATAGATCCAAATTTAAGCCAGCATACAGCAGGAACAGGAACCGGAAGTAAAGGCATTCTTTTTGATGATGATACTAAGAATTATGTCAGAACAAAACAGATGGCTGATATGATGAAACAGATAGGTTTTGTAGATGTGGTGATTTTCAATGCTTGTCTTATGCAGATGGCTGAGGTTGCATATGAGATAAAAGATTATACCTCTTTAATAATTGGTTCAGAAGAAACAATGCTTGCCTATGGATTTGATTATGAAAAGTTTTTGAATTTTCTAAATTCAAATCCCGGTTTTTCTAAAAGGCAGATATCTGAGTTTTTTATTAACTGGTATAAAGAATTTTATAAAAATGGAATTGATCTTGGTCCATTAAATGTACCACTTGATTCAATTGCTGCTACCCTTTCCACTATTGAACCTGGTGAGCTAAAAAATCTACCTCAGTATCTCAACTATTTTGCATCAAATGTTATTAATAACAAGGAGGAAAAAGCTGTTAAAATTGCTATACCGAATGTTATAAGATTCACAAGTATTGTTGACCCTGTTAAAGATAAGGAAAAAAAGATTGCTCCATATGTTGATCTATATGATTTTGCAAGAATAGTTGGAGAAAATGCAAAAGACGAAAAAACAAAAGAAGCAGCAAAACTTTTGATGGATTTTATTAAAAACAAACTTATCATTGCTTCAGTCGGGCTTAATAAAGACACAACAAACAACTACGATTATACAAAAGCAGGTGGTATTGCCATAAATATGACAATGAAAATAAAACCAGTTCCTCCTCAGTTTAATTCAATTCTTGAAACAAGATATGATGAACTTGCTTTAAGTAAAGACTCATACTGGGATGAACTTGTTAAATGGACCGATGAAGTTTGGCTAAATTCAAACTAATTTATCACACCACATTCCCTCTCCCTCCCTCTCCGTTTTTACAAAAAACGAAGAGGGAGGTGTTCTTTTATTGAATATTTCTAAAATGTTAAAATATTTCTGGTATGAAAAAAGAAGATTATTTTAATTCAAAAAACATTGATATTAAATCCAGAAAATGGCTTGAATTAGTTACAAGAAAAAAAATAAGATCTTTAAGAAAAAATATCTCGATTGAAAACGCTTCTTTGCTTGTTATTGATATGCAGAAATATTTTACCTCGCCGTCTTCACATGCATATGTGAGATCAGTTGAACCTGTAATTTATCGGATAAATAAAGTTATTGATATATTTTATCGAAATAAAAGACCTGTAATCTATACACGCCATACTGATAAGCCATCAAAGAACAACTCACTTTTAAAATGGTGGAAAGACAAAATATTGGAAAATAATAAGTTAAGCAAGCTGGATGAAAGAGTTTACAGGAAAGATGCTAAAATTATTAAAAAATCTCAGTATGACGCTTTTTATAATACTGAACTTGAAAAGATATTGAAAGGGGATAATATAAAGAAGGTATTTATATGTGGAGTGGTTGCAAATTTATGTTGTGAGACCACTGCAAGATCTGCTTTTGTCAGGGGTTATGATGTTTATTTCGGGATTGATCTGACAGCAGCATATAATGAAATGCATCATCTATCAACAATTATAAATATTTCATATGGTTTTGGAGTTCCGTTTCTGGTAAAGGATCTTGAATGAAAAATTATTACAGGGTTATTATAGCAGGTGGCGGAGTTTGCGGTATTCATCTTGGTTTTTATCTTAAAAGGTTTGGAATAGATGATTTTATTATTTTTGAAGCTGAAAGAATAGGTGGAATTTTAAATCTTGCCTGCCTTGTAGAGAATATTCCCTTTATAAGACCAATTTCCGGGAAAAGCCTTGTTAGAAAACTTGAATATATTGTAAAAAAACACAAAATAAATCTTGTTTATGAAATGGTTAAAGAAGTTAATAAACACAATGATTTATTCTGGATAAAAACCGATAAAGGAGAGTATTTTTCAAAGTATTTTATTCTTGCAACAGGACTTTTACCTGTTATACCTCCCTTTTTAAGAAAATATAAAGATGAAGTTATTGGTTTCCAAAAAAACCTTTTGAAAATAAAGAATAAAAAAGTAGCTATAATTGGGAGTGGGGATCTTGCTTTTGATCATTCATTAATTCTTTCTAAAACAAACAATAGAGTCTTTATCTTTACAAGAAGGATAAAGGCTATTGATATTCTTGTAGAAAGGGTTAAATCTAAATCCAACATATCTGTTTTAGAAAACTCAAAAATAGTTAAAGTAGAGAAGAAAGATAATTCCTTTATAATTGAATATATTCTTAACGGTAAGAAAAAGAAAGATAGTTTTGATATAATTTTGTGTTGTTGTGGGAGAAGAAAAGGTTTTTATGGAATTAATAATATTGGTAAAATATTTAAAGATAGATTTTTTGAAGCTGGTGATTTAAAGAATTATAAATCAAGATACATAATCAATGCAATATCTGATGCTCTTAATATAGCTATGAAAATAAAGGAGAGGGAAGATGAAGGTTATTGCAAAAGCAGGTAATGAAAATCTTGCTGTTGTGTATATAGCCAGGGATAATAAAAACAGAATTATTGAGTTTGCTCAATCTGTTGAACCACCATATCCACGGGAAAAGAAGTGGGTTTTTCTTCTCTCAACATTGTATGGTTGTCCGGTTAAATGTATTTTCTGCGATGCCTGGGGAGAGTATTGTGGAAAAATTGAAAAAGAAAATATTATCTACCAGATAAATTATCTTCTTTCCCGGTATAACTATGATGGTTTTGTATGTGAAAAACTCAAAATCCAGTTTGCAAGAGTAGGAGAACCATCTTTTAATGAAAATGTTATAGATGTTCTTGAAGAATTACCCGAGTTAATAAAAAATCATAAAATTTATCCTTCAATTTCAACTATTGCACCTTTTTCTTCAAAAAGCTTTTTTGAAAAACTTATTGAAATAAAGAAGAAGTTTTTCTCAGAAACATTCCAACTTCAGTTTTCGATTCATACCACTGATGAAAAATTAAGGGATGAGATAATTCCTATAAAGAAGTGGAGTTTTAAAGAAATAGCTGAATATGGTGAGAGATTTTATGATGAAGGCGGTAGAAAAATTACCTTAAATTTTATTTATTCAAAAAAACTACCCGTTGATATAAATAAAGTAATCAGTTTATTTCCAAAGAATAAATTTTTGATAAAAGTTACACCCGTAAACCCTACCTACAATGCTTTATCATCCAATATTTACGATGAGTTTAAATATGATGAAAATGTATGGTTTGAAAAATTAAAAAAAGAGGGATATGATGTTATTGTAAGTATTGGAGAACTTGAAGAAAACAGGATAGGTTCAAACTGTGGCCAGCATATAACAAATTATCGCATAAAAAACAAAAAACTAACTCACAGTTACACATATGAATTAAGCTATATTGATTAATATATCAGCAATTGTTGTTTTTTTAGTATAATAGATTTAAGTTTACAGAAAGGAGGAGTTTTATGAAAACTTTATTAAGAGGAAAGGACTGGATAGAAACAGTAGACTGGACAAAAGAAGAACTTGAAACCGTACTTGAGGTTTCAAAGTATTTAAAGATAAAATTTGCACTTGGAGAAGAACACAGGCTTTTACAGGATAAAACCCTTTTTATGATGTTTTTTGAACAATCAACAAGAACAAGAAACTCAACTGAAGCTGCAATGACTCAGCTTGGAGGACACGCTCATGATCTCACACCTGATAAAATGCAAATATCCCATGGAGAAACTGCTAAGGATACTGGAAGAGTACTTTCAAGATATGGTCATGGCATAGCAATAAGAAACTGTTTTTATGGAATAGGAAATAATTATATAAGAGAGGTTGCTAAAGAAGCCGATATTCCAGTTATAAACCTTCAGTGTGATGTTGATCATCCCTGTCAGTCAATAGCAGATTTAATGACAATACAGGAAAAATTTTCAACTCAAAGCCTTAAAGGTCTTAAAGTGACAGTTGCCTGGACATATGCTCCAGCATATGCACGACCACTTTCAGTCCCTCAAGGTTTAATAACCCTTCTTCCAAGATTTGGGGCTGATGTCACTCTTGCTTATCCAAAAGAGTTTAAACTTATGCCAAGAACCGTAGAAGCTAGTGAAAAGTTTTCGAAAGAAACCGGAGCTAAGTTTGAAATAGTTCATGATATGGATGAGGCTTTTAAAGGTGCTCATGTTGTCTATCCAAAATCATGGGGATGCCATCAGTTTTTAGCAGAACAGAATATACCTGAAGAAGAAAAGAAAAAGATAGGAATGGAGTACCTTAATAAATACAAGGATTGGGTCTGTACTGTTAATAGAATGAAGCTTGCCAGAAAAGATGCAATATATATGCATCCACTTCCAGCAGACAGAGGAGCTGAGGTTGAAGATGCAGTTATAGATGGTCCACAAAGTGTAGTGTTTGACCAAGCTGAAAATAGGCTCCATACAGTTAAAGCCATACTTGCACTTGTAATGGGTGGTAGACCATAAATATCAGATAATTAACCGGAGGTTTTATGAAAAAAACAATAAGAATATTTGCTTTTGGTGGAAATGAGGTTTCTCCGATAGGGCTTAAAGACAAAAATGGTAAGCCAATAAATCCAGACATACCTATGCAATGGTATAGAACGGCACAAACAGTTAAAAATGTTGCTGATATATTTGAAAAACATCCACAGGATTATTATGTTTTAACTCATGGCAATGGTCCTCAGGTTGGCAATGTTTTATTAAGGTCAGAATACTCAAGAAATTTTCTTTTCCCTTTACCTCTAGATGTTTGTGTTGCTGACACTCAAGGAGCTATGGCTTATATGATAGCTCAAATTAATAATGAACTTAATATAAGAGGTATAGACAATATAGTCTCAGGAATAGTAACACAGGTTGTGGTTGATCCGGACGATCCTGATTTCAAAAATCCATCCAAATATATTGGTCCATCATACACAAGAGAGGAAGCAGAGGAAAGAATGATAAAAGAGGGATGGATAATGAAAATATATAAAAGAGATGAGAAAGGTAATGAGATATGGAGAAGAGTAGTGCCTTCTCCAAAACCAATTGATATAGTTGAGATAGATGCTGTTGAAGCAATGATTGAAAAAAGAATAATCCCAATTACAGTTGGTGGTGGAGGTATTCCAGTTAAAGAGGTTAAACCCGAGATAATAGATGGATTTGAAGTCTATAAATGTAATTATGGGGTTGAGTATAGAAGAAAATATATTGAAGGTCAAAAAACTCTTAAAATGTATACAGGAGTTGAGGCAGTGATAGATAAAGATCTTGCAAGTGCTTTGCTTGGCACAATGCTTTATCATAGAGCAAAGAAAAGAGGAGAAGATATTGATGTTACACTTACAATATTTACAGGTGAAGATGGAATAAAGCTTAATTATCAAAAACCAGACCAAAAGGATATAAGAATTATAAAAGTTGATGAACTTGAAAAGCTTTATAAAGAAATGCCAGAACAATTTCCTGGTGGTAGTATGGGTCCAAAAGTTAAGGCATGTATTGAATTCATAAAAAATGGTGGAGCAAAGGCATATATAACCAAAACAGAATTTTTTGAACAAACCCTTAAGGGTGAGGCTGGCACAACTATAATACCATAAAAAAAGGTGAGTTATGAAGAAAATAAAAATGTTGAAATGTATAAGCTGTGGGAAAGAACATAATGAAGATGATGTGAAATATGTATGTAATGCATGTGGTGGTAATCTTGAAGTAATATATGATTATAATCTGATAAAAAAAAGATTCAAACAGGAAGAATTAAGTGAGAACAAATATTATGATATATGGAGATATGCTGATCTTTTACCTGTTGAAAATCTGGAAGGTATACCACCATTAAAAGTCGGTTTTACTCCGCTTTATAAAAATAAAAAGCTTGCAGATGAACTTGGAATTGACAGCCTTTATATAAAAGATGATACACCAAACCCTTCAGCTTCATTCAAGGACAGAGCAAGTGCTGTTATTTTAAAGAGGGTTATTGATACAGTTGATGAAGACAAAAGAGTTATTGCTACAGCTTCAACTGGAAATGCAGCATCTTCTCTGGCATGTTTAAGCGCAAGTATTGGTATAAAAAATATAATATTTGTTCCTGAAACTGCACCTATACCAAAAATAACTCAACTTTTAATATTTGGGGCTTATGTTATAATGGTTAAGGGAAATTATGATGATGCATTTGATTTATGTGTGAAAGCCTGTGAAAACTGGGGATGGTATAACAGAAACACAGGCTATAATCCATATACCAGAGAAGGTAAAAAAACAGCAGCTTTTGAAATATGCGAACAACTTGAATGGGAGGTCCCGGATAAAATATTTATCCCTGTTGGTGATGGTAATATTATAAGCGGTATATGGAAGGGATTTCTTGAATTTAAAAAGATTGGTTTTATAGATAAGCTCCCAAAACTTGTTGCAGTTCAAAGTGAAAACTCAAATGCTATTTATAAAGCTTTTATAAACAAAACTGATAATATCGAACCTGTTGATGGGAAAACAATATGTGACAGTATTTCTGTTAAAATACCACGCGATGGACTGAGTGCTTTGATTGCACTTAAAGAATCGGAAGGTTTTGCTATAAATGTGACTGATAAAGAAGTAATTAATGCAATGAAGGAGTTTGCATCAAAAACTGGAATTTTTGCAGAACCATCTGCCAGCGTAACATATGCAGGATTAAAAAAAGCAATAACTGAAAAACTTGTTGAAAAATCCGATAGTGTGGTTTTGCTTATTACAGGAAGTGGATTAAAAGACATAGAAACTGCTAAAAAAGCTATACACAAGGTATACAAAATAGATCCTGAGTTAAGTGAAGTTGAAAAAGTTGTAAAGATGATCAATATTTAGTAATGTTACCATCCTCAGAAGTAAAATATATAAAAGGAGTTGGACCTAAAAGAAGTGAAGCTCTTAATGAACTTGGAATTTTTAGTGTAAAAGATCTTCTCCTTTATTTTCCTGATAGTTATGAAGATAGAAGAATTGATGCTGAAGATAAGGATTTTGAATTTAGAAACTCAGTAGTTGTTAAAGGAATAGTTAAAGATTTTGCTGAAATATACACATCATCATCACTGAAAATATTTAAAATAATCATTTTTGATGGGAAAAAATATATTGAAGCAAATATCTTTAAAAGTGCTAAAAGAAACTTTGATGTTTTCTCCCAGATAAAAAGCAAAATAAAAAAAGATGCAGGGATATTTATTGTTGGGAAAAATGATGGGGATCTTTTTAACACAAAAATAAATGTTGAAGAGTATTATTTCCTTGATGATGAAAACTATGATTTACATGCTGAAAGAATAGTTCCGTTCTACACCTTATCATCAAAAATAGATAATAAAACTTTTAGAACAATAATTTACAATGCTATTAAACACCAGACACATAACTATATAAACGAAGTTTTACCATCTGAAATACTCATAAAGCGAGGACTTTTACCAAGAAACGAAGCAATAAAAAAGATCCATTTTCCAGCTGATACCTACGAACTTAAAAAAGCAAGGGAAAGATTTATTTATGAAGAGCTTTTTTTAATGGCAATAGCATGGGCTTTTAAAAAAAGACAAACTCAGGAAACAAAAAAAGAAAGAAAATATGAAATAAAAAGAACTCTTCTTACACCTTTTAAAAATAATATAGGATTTGAATTTACATCATCACAGAAAAAAGCAATAAATGAGATTTTCAACGATATGCTTTCTCCCTATCCCATGACAAGGCTTTTACAGGGGGATGTTGGGAGTGGTAAAACTGTTGTTGCTATAAGTGCATGTCTTTTAGCTGTTGAAAATGGTTATCAGTGCTGTTTTATGGCTCCAACCGAAATTTTAGCAGAACAACATTATATAACTTTCACAAAATTTCTTTCAGGGCTTAATGTAAGATTTGAACTTTTAACATCATCTTTACCATCTAAAAAGAAGAAAGAAATCTTAAATAAACTTGAAAACGGTGAAATTGATATCTTAATAGGTACACATTCAGTTATTGAGGAGAATGTAAAATTCAAAAATCTTGCACTTGTTGTGGTGGATGAACAACACAGGTTCGGAGTAAGACAACGAGCCACATTAAGACAGAAAGGTGAAAAAACGGACATGCTTATAATGACAGCAACACCCATACCAAGAACACTTTTTCTTTCACTTTATGGGGATCTTGATATCTCAGTTTTAAAGGATATGCCAAAAGGGAGAAGCGGAGTTAAAACTTTCTGGGTAAGTGAAGAAGAAGCTTTTAAAAAGACAAAAGAATATTTGAAAACAGGAATTCAGGCTTATATAGTTTATCCACTTATAGATGAATGTGATAAAATAGAAGTAAAAGCAGTTATAACAGAATTTGCAAGAATAAAAAAGGAATTTGGTGAGTATAAAGTTGAAATGCTTTATGGAAAAATGAAACCATCTGAAAAGCAAAAGATAATGAAAGAGTTTGCAGAAGGCAGAATTCAAATTCTTTGTTCAACTCCAGTTATAGAGGTTGGGATAGATGTTCCAAATGCAAACATAATAATAATACAGAACGCTGAAAGATTCGGGCTTGCAAGCCTTCATCAATTAAGAGGTAGAGTTGGAAGAGGAACCCAACAGGGATACTGTTTTCTTGTGGCAGATCCCAAGACAGAAGAATCAAAACAAAGGATAAAAGCATTATGTGAGACAACCAACGGTTTTGAACTTGCAGAAAAAGATCTTTACATAAGAGGTGCTGGTGAGGTTCTTGGAGTGAAACAGCATGGAGATATGGAGTTTAAAATAGCATCAATTTACAGAGACAAAGATATACTTTTAAAAGTCTTTGAGGACAGAGATATTCTTATCAAAGAAGATCCTTACCTTTTAAGAAAAGAAAATTATGCTCTAAAAAAAGAGCTTATGGAAATATATGGTGAAAAATGGAATCTAATAGATCTAAACTGATATGGGTAAAATAACACTTGAATTATGGAATAGAATAAATAAATTTTCAAAAAAAGAGAAGCTTTTCAATAAAAAAGATAAATTTCTTCTTGCTGTTTCTGGTGGACCTGATTCAATGTTTCTTCTTCATTATTTTTCTAAGGTTCATAAAGAAAGATTTATAGTTTTTCATCTAAATCACTTAATAAGAAAAGATTCATTTAAAGATGAAAATATAGTTGAAAAATACACGAAAGATAATGATATTGAACTTGTAATCAAAAGAATTAACATACCGGAACTTTCTAAAAAAGCAAAAGAAAACCTTGAGAGTTTTGCCAGAAAAAAAAGATACGAACTTTTGTATAAAATAGCATTAAAATATGGATGTAATAAGGTAGTTACAGCTCATAATATGGATGAGAATATTGAAACTATAATATTAAATCTTTTAAGAGGTAAGAAGCTTGAAGGGCTTTGTGGAATACCTGTTAAAAGGAAACTTAAAGGAAAAATAGAGGTAATAAGACCTATTTTATGCGTAAAAAAAAGTGAAATAATAGAATATCTTAAAGAAAATAACATAAAATATGCTGTCGATAAAACAAACTTCGACACTAAATACACGAGAAACTGGATAAGGCATAAACTTATTCCACTTATTGAAAAAAAACAACCAAATTTTGGCTTTCATCTTATTGAAATAGCAAATCAAATAAGAAAACTCATCAATAATGATTAAAACAGATTATCTGCTGATGAAAAAAGATGATAAAAAAGAGGAATGCTGAACAAAGTGAAGCAGGCGGATTTTTTGATGTATGGATGAATGGAGGTAGGGAAGTATAGAGGAAGGTAAAGATTGAGATAAAATGGTTTTTAAATCTGGTAATAAAACTTTTTCTTAGTACTAATATCCTGACGATCGCATTTTTTCACTAATATTCTAAAAATCATCAAGATATTGTTAAAGGTTCTCATTAAATTGAAGTTATGAATGAATTATCGGGTATAAATTTAAGCTTTATATGTATAAAAGTTAAAATAAGAGAAAAATTCATGGTTCATTTTTTTGTGTATATATTTGTTTTAGAGAAATACTTTTTGTTGTTTATATATATTTTCCCTTTTTTGCTGTATATGTAGGTCGTTGTCTCATCAATTTCATTTTCATCTGGCATTTCGTTTTGAATTATCTTATAACTGTTAAGTTTATTTCCACTCCATTCAGCATCTTTTTTACATTCTTCATCACTTTCACATGAAATATCGATTGATGGTATTTCTTTTAGATACTTACCAACAAGATCCTCAAGTTTATCAGGATATATTCTATTATCAAGTTCATATTTTTTAATTGCCATATCTATTTCAAGTAATTTTGATGTTACATCCTGAATTATTGCTTCTTTTAGTAAATCCTTAGCTTCTTTTAATAATTCAGATGAACTGAGTTTTTCCATATCTTTTTCAAAAGTTTTTGGCTTTTCATTTTTATCTTTTCTTACAAAAAATAATACAAGAAATATAACCACCACCACTATTAAAAATATTTTTAATAATTTCATAAACTTTCTCCTTATCCATATAAAAATATTTATCTTTTTCCAAAATATGGATGTGAAATGTATGGTTTTTTATCAGGTTTGAGGTTTGATTTTACAACCTCAAGTTCACTTATTAATATGCTCCTTGGAACAACCATAGATGATGGAACTGTATCACTGTAATAAAATGGTCCCATTTGATTAAAATTATAAACAAACTCTTTATCTTCTGTATAAATTATATCTCTGAGAGTTCTTAGTCCCATACCATCAAACTTTACATTTGTAAGGTATTTTTTTTCCCCAGTTCTGATATCAAGAAGATATGCTATAAGTGGTTGAAACATTTCATCAGAAAAAAATTTTTTTACATATCTCACAACTAAAATTTCATTAATTTTTTGGTCTCTGGCTATTTTTTTAGCTTCTTCAATAATTTTATTATATGAAGTTTTTTTTGAGGACTCTATGAAAACATTTGAAGAAAATGGATAATTATACATAAAAGCAGTTCCTCTTGCATTACCACTGGATTTATTTGAATACTTATTGAGTCTTCTTGTTGAATATATATTTTTTAAAACTCCATTTTCAACTATACTTATTTTTCTTGCATAAACTCCCTCATCATCAATTTCATACCCACCAACAAGCCCAATACCTTTATAATTAATAGCAAGAGGATCATCATAAACATTTATAAAGCCAGCTGTTATTCTTTTACCAATTCTATCAACAAGCTTTGGAACTGAATAATAATATTCAATCAATTTCTCATTATCACTTTCAACAGGTGGATAAAAAGAAATATTTCTTACAAGAAGTTCATTAAAAAGATTTGCCACAGCTTCTTCTTCAAATATAGCAGGACCAAGATAATAATCAACCTCAGATGAATTATATGATTTAGAAAACTCAGATACATATTGTTCTATTCTTTTTAAAAGCTCACCATTCAACTCATTTTTATTTTTAACAATAAAGCTTTTATTGTCACTTTTTAAATATCCATTTTTATCAATCATCTCATTATTGATTATTATTTCATAATAATCAGTTGAGTACAAAAATTTTGTCTTTTCTGAATTCACATACCTTTTAATCTTACTATAATAATTAAACTCAATAGATGATGATTTTATCTCTGGATATTTTCTATAAATTGACGAAATCTTATTTACAAAGGGGATGTAATCCTTACAGTTTTTTTGATTTCTTTTAACTTCTTTAATTAAAACAGAAGATCTCTCATCGGCAAGCTCCTTATATAATTCTTTAAGTTCTTTTTTCTTTCGGTATGCTTCTTTTTTTGAGTAAACCTCAACTGCTTCTTTATATGCTTCATCAGTTAAAAACCAGATTCTGTTTCTTGAAAGATCATAATCTTCTTCCAATGGTAAAAATGTATATTTTGGATAATAATTTCTAAGATCAAATGTATAATTTGTATTATCAAAACTTCTATCTCCAACCCTTACTTCCACCTTTACAAGATTATCTCTGTTATCAACTATTGAAACAGTTGAACCAAAAATTGATATTATTCTGCAATAATCATTGTCATAGTTTGTATAAGCAATAAAATATGGTGGTTTAAAATCTTCCATTTTAATATTTTTAATATTTCTTTCAAGTTCATCCTCCATTGCCTTGATATACAGATCCTGAGCATTTAAAAAAATAGAATTTAAAAATATAAGAATCAAACTTATCATATTTCCTCCATTATTTATCAAAATGTGGTGGTTTTAAAATTGGTGGTTTTTTGGTTGATTTCATAATCTTCTGTGTTTCAATCTCAGAAAAAAGAAGTGATGGTGAAACTGCACTTACATCAACCCACCCAGATTCTGCTCCACAAACTCCATTGAACACATCAATATCATCTGCTGCTGCAATTATTTTTGGAAATGTATTTAATGGAGTTCCTATCATATTAAAACCTCTGACTACCTCTTCCTTTCCATCAGGATAAATCTTTGTAGCATATTTTACAAGGATGGTATAACTCTGAGGAAGTTCTCTTGTGGTATAGGTATAACCACCTTCGATATCCTTTATTATAATTCCAAAAGGTTTATTCTGTTTTTTTATCTCTTCAATAAGCATCTCTTTCAGTTTCTCATATGAAACAGAATTTTTTGTCTCAACTATTAAATTACCCTGTCTTGCAACCGTCTTTTTACCTGGACTTCTTCTACCATGACCATTTGAAAAATTAAAACCTTTTATGGGAACTCTTTGCATTAAAAACCCTTTAAGTACTCCATTTTCAACAAGTAAAGCTTTTTGGGCTCTGGTAGCTTCATCATCGTAGATATAGTGTCCACTAAGAAACTTTCCAGCATAATATTTTATATCTGGATCATCATATATGGTAATAAAATCAGGCATTATTTTCTCACCAATTTTTTTTGCAAAGGTCTGTCCCTGCATAACTCCTTTTTGTCTGTGTCCTTCAATTCTATGTCCAAATATTTCATGCCAGAAAACAGCAGCTGCTCTATTTTCAATTATAGCAGGAACACTTACAGGCTCCAAATTTTTAGCATCAAGAAGATTTTTAAGTTCATTTATAGATGTATCAAAATCTTTTGAAATTATATCAAAAGCTGGAATATCACTTATGCTTTCAAATTCGTATGATTTAAATCTTGAAAGATCCGTTCCGTCATCTGCTCTGGAGTAAATTGAGTAGCTGATTCTATATTTTCTTGAACCATCAACTATCTCAGAACCTTCCGAATTGACTATATATTTTGTTGAAAGTTTAGCTGAAAAATCAACAGAGGAATTTATAATAAAATCATACTTTTTAGCAATAATTGAAATCTTATTTAAAAGATCTTTTATTTTGTCTACATCTATATTTTCTCTGGTTGTTGTAGAATAAAATATTTCAGGTTTTTGAACCACTATAAAATCTCCAGCTTCATCCTCTTCCTGAGCTCTTGCTTTTTTATTTGAAAGAACCCTTATATATCTATTAAGGCTATCTTTATAAATCTTATCGGTTAAATTCCATATCTGAGTTCTTATAGCATAATAATCATCAACAGGTATCAAAACAGATTCGATGTTATAACTTTCATATTCCCCTTTTATTTCATGTGTTGAATCAAGCGTAGGATTTCCAATTCTAATATCACAATTTAAAATTGCCTGTTTGGAGTTATTTTCATTTGAAATCGAGCCGAGAGATGATGATATATAATTACTTTCATTGATCCACATTTGATACTGAATAAAATAAAGTTGGTGTTTTTCTGCATTTTTTAATTTTTCATATGAAACCTTAAGTTCATCTCTCATTGCTTTTAAATAAACATCATCATATGCATATATATTAAAACTCAAAATAATACTCAATATTAACATCATTTTACCTCCATCTTTCTTAAAACTAAAATTCCATGTGGTGGAACTGAAATTTGAGAATTTGAAATTTTTATTTTTTTACCGGAAAAAAGATCAAGATACTTTCCATCATAAACTTCATCAATCTTCAACTCTTTAGTTTTTTTAGATTTGTTAAGAAAAACATAAACAAATTCATTTTCAAATTCCTTTTTAAAAACAATACTCTCAAAATCTGAATAAATATTGGTTTGCTTACCTTTTCTTAATGCTGCACTTTTCTGTCTTAATTGATTTAATTTTCTAAGATGCCAGTAAATCTTTGATTTCTTTGCTTTCTTTATTCCATCCAAACCAAAATATTTTCTATTATCAGGGTCATCATCTCCATCTATCATAATCTCAGTTCCATAATAAATGCATGGGATCCCTCTAACTGTAAAATAAAAATTCAAAGCATTAATATAATTTTCAACTGTAGCTGGTTTTTTTGAGTGATTAAATCTTGGCTTGTCATGATTATCAATATAAGTAACAAGATATGTTGGGTCCTTATATTTATAATCATTTTTCATTATTTCAAAAGCTTTCTCATAACTATCATTACCTTTAAAAACATCCTCCATAGGTCCCCACATCCCCATAGAAGAAAGCGGCATATCTAAAACACTCATACAACTCTGAGGATTTTCACTATGAGCACAAAAATGAGTATATGAAGAGATTAAATCAAAATCCGAGTTAGTCCATACCTCACCAAACATAAAAAAATCTTTTTTTCTTTTATTAATTTCAAGGACAAACTCTTTCATAAAATCTGTCGATACCCACACAACCGTATCCACCCTAAATCCATCAACTCCCATATCCTGATACTCTTTATAAATCTCCATAAGCCAGTTTCTTGTCTTTGGATTTTTATCATTAAAATCAAGAAGATCAAAAAGCACAGGTGCTTCTCTTGTAAACCAGTTATGAATATCATTAAAATAATCAAAAACCATCCCAAGTCCATAAACCTTACCCCTATCTTCATACCACTTAACACTAACATCAACATCTCCACCATGACCGTGGTTTATCACAATATCCTGAATTATCTTTATATTTTTCTTATGAGCTTTTTCTATTAAATCCTTATATGTATAACCCGCTGACTCAAGATGAGGATCTATCTTTGAAAAATCCCATCCCCAATAACCATGATACCCTGCTGCATCATATGTTTTTGAAGAATTAAGATATCTTCCTGGTGGTTGCTTAATAGGTGGAGTTATCCATATAGCTGTAAAACCCATATTCTTTATATAATCAAGGTTTTCAATAAGCCCTTTAAAATCTCCCCCTTGATAATATCTTAAATTTCCTTTAATATATTCATCTCCATAAATATTATTATTTTTTTCATCACCATCGACAAATCTGTCAGTTATAACAAAATAAATAGTTTCATCTCTAAAATCATATGAATAAATATTCAACATAGTTAAAAAAATAACAAAAATTAATCTTAATCCAACCATAAAATTTCTTCTTCAACTAATATTATAACTTTTTTAAAAATTTTATATAGTTTTACTCAGTGGAATAAAAGAAAGATTTATATAAGAGTTTAAATATGATTAGATTAAAAGTAAAGATGGAAAAGATAATTGAGAAATTGTTAAAAAGCGTTTGAGTTAGTAAGAGATAACTAAAAAGGCATTTAAAAAAATGATAAAACATTTACAACATCCAAAACCTATCCAAAAAAAACTAAAAACTTTATACTATGCTTCTAACTTTTTTATATTTTTCTTTTATTTCTTTCTTAGCTTTTACCTTAACTTTAATTTTTTTAACCTCCTGTTATACTCCCATACTTTTATTCTTTTATACATTACAACTAAACCACCAATTTCATCATCAGTAGATTTAAACCTTCAAAAATAATATAATTTTCATTATGAACTGGTTATTACAAGTTCCAGCTTTACTTTTTTCTGTTATAATTCATGAATTTGCTCATGGTTATATTGCCAATAAAAGAGGTGATGATACTGCATATTTAAGTGGAAGACTAACATTAAATCCAGTTCCTCATATAGATCCCATAGGAACAATAATTCTTCCAGCCCTTGCTATGATTACAGGAGCTCCCTTAATTGGTTGGGCTAAACCTGTTCCAATTAATCCCTACAGAATGAATGACCCATACAGAGATATGATTTTTGTTGCAGCAGCAGGCCCTATCTCAAATATAACACTTTCTTTCATTTCTGTCATACTTTTAAATATCTTTTTACTGTTTGGAATTTCAAAAATTCCTTTCTTTTTATCTTTCTTCTATCTTTTTCAATATATGATTTATATAAACCTCATACTTGCCTTTTTCAATCTTTTACCGATATATCCACTTGATGGCGGACAGATACTGATGAATTTACTGCCTTATAGATACAGAGAAAAATATGAAAGAATAGTACCTTACGGTATGTGGATTGTTCTTGCACTTATAGTAACAGGATTAATAAAATTCTGGGTTCTCATACCTTTAAATCTGATGTTAAAATTTTACAGACTTCTTGGTTTTGTAGTATGAGGTATATATGAAAACTGTTCTTTCTGGAATGAGACCAACAGGAAGGCTTCACCTTGGAAACTACTGGGGAGCTTTACATAATTACATAAAACTTCAAAATGAGTTCAATTGCTATTTCTTTATTGCTGACTTACATTCACTAACCACCTCAACAGAAAACACATCTCATATTTATGAAAATTCAATTCTTATGATAGTTGACTGGCTTAGTTGCGGGATAGATCCCCAAAAATCTGTAATATTCAGGCAATCAGCAATCTCAGAACATTCTGAATTTCATCTCATACTTTCCATGATAACACCACTCTCATGGCTTTTAAGAAACCCAACCTTTAAAGAACAGCTTTTAGAACTTTATTTAAGAAGATATAAAGGTCAGGAAGATAAAGCCAAAAAAGCACAGGGGTATCTTGAAAAGATAGCACATATATCTGATTTTAATGAAGATGAACTTAAAGCTTTAAACTCTGATCTTGCTAATTATGGTTTTCTGGGATATCCTGTTTTACAGACAGCAGACATACTTCTTTATGATGCTGATTATGTTCCAGTTGGAAAGGATCAACTTGCACATATAGAAATTGCAAGAGAAATAGCGAGAAGATTTAATCATACATTTTCAACAGATATCCTTAAAGAACCCCAACCACTTTTAACTGAAACACCTGTTTTACCAGGACTTGATAATAAAAAGATGTCAAAATCATATGGAAATACAATAGAAATTGGAGAAAACGGAGACACACTTCTTAAAAAAATAATGAGCATGTTTACAGATCCGAATAAAATAAGAGCAAACGATAAAGGAAACCCTTACGGTTGTGTGGTATTTGCATTTCACAAAATATATAACAATAGCTGGTATGAAAGAGAAACTGAATGTAAAGAAGGTAAAATAGGATGCGTTAAATGCAAAAGACATCTTTTTGAACTTATGGATCCTGAGATGAAAAAAATTAATGAAAAACAAAATTACTATCTTAACAACAAAAAGCTTATTGAAGATATAATTGAACATGGCAATCAGAAAGCAAAAGAAAAAGCAAGCAAAAAATTTTCAGAGATAGTTAAAGCAGTTAAACTGATATGAATCTTATTGATATACATCTTGAAATATTTGAAGGTCCACTGGATCTTCTTCTTTATCTTGTGAAGAAAAACAACTATGATATATATAATATCCCCGTTTCCAAGATAACTGAAGAGTACCTTCAATATCTTGAGGTTATGAAAGAGTTGAATCTTGATATTGCTGGAGATTTTCTTGTAATGGCATCTACTCTCATTCAGTTGAAAGCAAAATCACTTATGCCAAAAAAGGAAGATGAAACCGAAGAAGGACAAGATCCAAAAGAAAAAATAAGAACAATGCTTGAAGAATATCAAAAATACAAAACAGCAACACAACTACTTGTTGAAAGATTTAATAAATATAAAGATGTTTTTTATCGTGGTTCTCCGGTTTTCCAAACCCAAGACAAACACCTTGATGTTGAGATGTTTGCACTTATTGAGGCAGTTAAAAAAGCATTTGAAAGACTTGCAAAAAAACATGAAATAGAAGCTGAAGATGTTCCAATAGAATCAAGAATAGAGAAGATACTTAAGGTTGTAAGCGAAAAAAAATGGATAACACTTGATGAAATTTTCAAAGAAGAGACAAAACTTAGAGGTATAATAACCTGCTTTTTAGCAGTCTTAGAACTTATTAAACTCGGCAAAATAGGAGTAACACAGGATACCCCTTTTTCTGAGATAAAAATATATCTTATAGAAAATACAGCAACTGCATGAGAGGTAAGATATGGAAGAAAATGAACTTTTTAAAATAATCGAAACTCTTCTTTTCATAACCGATGAACCGTTATCACCTGAAAAGATAGCAAAGATATGCGAAATAAAAGATGTAAAATACATCAAAGAAAAACTTGAAGAGCTTAAACATAAATACGATATGGAACAAAGGGCATTATGTATAATGCAGGTGGCAGGTGGCTGGCAGATGGCAACAAGAGCGGAGTATGGGATATGGGTAAGAAAACTTTACCAATCAAGACTCACAATGAGGCTTTCAAATGCTGCTATGGAGGTTTTAGCAATTGTTGCGTTCAAACAACCAATAACCAAAGCTGAAATAGAAGCAATAAGAGGAGTTGACTCAGCAGGTCCGATAGACACACTTGTAGAAAGAAAACTTATAACAAACATAGGAAGAAAAGAAACAGTTGGAAGACCGATACTTTACGGAACAACTGAAGAATTTCTAAAACAGTTTGGCCTTAACACACTTAATGACCTTCCAAAACTTGAAGGTATGATACCTGATGACATATTAAAATCTGTTGAAGAAAAAATAAATGAAGCTGAAAAAAATAGAAACCCAGAAGAGAAAAAAGAAGAAACTCAAATTGAACAGAATAATAATCCAGATATTTCAGAGCAACAAAATCAAGATACTTCAACGACTGAGAACACTACAAGTAATAATTCTGAAAATCAAGCAAACTAACCTATGAACTCACATCTCAGAAAAGATTTACTAAGTAAAAGCTGGGTAATAGTAAGTGATGAAAGAAGCGCAAGACCCAACGAGTATATAGAAAAGAAAATAAAATGCCCTTTCTGCCCGGGAAACGAAGAAGAAACCCCACCACAGATTTACTCATTAAAAAATAAAAACAGCTGGTACATAAGAGTTATACCAAACAAATACCCGGCATTAAAAAAAGAAACACAAAAAGCAAAAGAAAGTGAAGGCATATTTACAAAAAATTTTGAAAACGGAATACATGAGGTTATAGTTGAAGACCAAAATCATACAACAAAACTTCATGAAATATCTCACCTTGATAAGGTTGTTGAAGTATATACTTTAAGAATGAAAGAGCTTTACAAATTTAAAAACTCAAAATATGTTATGCTTTTCAGAAACTATGGAGAAAATGCAGGTGCAAGCCTGATACATCCTCATTCACAGATTTTAACCCTCCCGCTTCTACCACTACGGGTGGAAGACGAGTTAAATCACTTCAAACAATACTACCGAAAAAAAAGAAAATGCATTTTATGCGAAATAATAAAAAACGAGATAAAACTTGAAAAAAGAGTAATTTACAAAAACAAAAGCTTTGTTGTTTTTGCACCATTTGCTTCAAGGTTCAATTTTGAACTCTGGATTGTTCCATTTAAACACCAGCAAAACTTTTTTTCAAACAAAGAATTTTCTCATCTTGCAGATGCATTAAAATACACATTTTCAAAACTTCATTATTCAATTGAAAATTTATCATACAATATGATATTTCACACTGCTCCCAGAAATGAAACACATTTTCACTGGCACATAGAAATTTTACCAAAACTTGCTATGCCAGCTGGTTTTGAATGGGGAAGCGGTTTTTACATAAACTCAATTTCACCTGAAAAAGCAGCCGAAATTTTAAAAAGCGGTAAAAAATTTAACTATGTATAATACAGGTATAAAATTCTCGCTTTTCTCACTTCCATACATCCAGACATCCATAGTTTCAAACATTTTCATGATGGAGGTTTTATGAAAATAGCAATTGCAGCAAGTGAAGCATTTCCATTTTGTAAAACTGGCGGACTTGGTGATGTTGTTGGAGCACTTGCAAATAATTTTTCAAGAAATCCAAATATTGAAAATGTGGTATTATTTTTACCAAAATACAGAGAAATAGCAAAAACTGCATTTTCACCTAAAAAAATTCAAGGGAATTATTTTGTTCCTGTTGGGGACAGAAAAGAGAATGTAAATCTTTATTTTGTAAACTGGGGAAAAGTTAATGTTTATCTTGTAGATAACCCAAAATATTTTGACAGACCAGGCTTATACAGAAGCGAACAGGGAGACTATATAGACAATGATGAAAGATTTATATACTTTTCAAGAGCATTTCTTGAAGGGTTGAAGTTCATAGATTTCAAACCTGATATAATTTCAACTCACGACTGGCAGACCGGCCTTATACCGGCTTATCTTAAAACACTTTATCTTTTTGATGCATTTTATGCAAAAACAAAATCCACATTTACGATACATAATATTGCCTATCAAGGTTTTTTTAATAAAGATACATTTGTTAAAGCAGGTTTTTCATGGTTTGATTTCACACCTGATAAACTTGAATATTATGGTGGAATAAATTTTATGAAAGCAGGAATAACCTATGCTGATGCCATAACCACTGTAAGTCCAACATATGCAAAAGAAATATGCGAAAATCCTCAGATTGCCAGAGGGCTTGAAGGAGTTTTAAATTACAGAAAAGATCATCTTTATGGGATAATAAACGGGATAGACACTCAGATATGGGATCCTGCCACAGACACATTTATTTACCGTGGTTATGATCTTAAAACATACTGGCGAGGGAAACCATACTGCAAAAAAATGCTTCAAAAAGAGGTAGGTTTTGAACAAGATAAAAACAAAATTTTAGCCGGATGCGTTTCAAGACTTGACTGGCAGAAAGGGATTGATCTGATAGCTGAGGTTAGTGAAGAATTTTTCGGTAAAATTCAATTCATAATCCTTGGGACAGGCGAAAAAGAGATAGCTCAAAAATTGAAAACCATAGCATCATCAAACCCGAAAGATCTTATTTTTATTGAGGAATTCAATGAGGAGCTTGCTCACAAAATATATGCTGGAAGCGACATATTCCTTATGCCATCAAGATTTGAACCCTGTGGACTCAGTCAGATGATAGCAGCAAGATATGGAACAATAGCTGTTGTAACCAAGGTTGGAGGACTTAAAGATACAATTTTCTATGACCCGGATAATCTTCTAAACTCAAACGGTTTTACTATAGAAACTCCAACAAAAGAAAACCTGAGGTCTATGCTTGGTCATATAATTTCAATATATTCATCAAAAGAAATCTGGAGCAACATAGTAAAAAACGCAATGAAAACTGATTTTTCCTGGGAAAGATCGATATCCGAATATCTAAATCTATTTATGTCTTTACAAAAAAAATAATTTATTTAATTTACAACCACTTCCTCAACCTCCATACCTTCCATCTCCACCCAACACCTACTTTCAAGAATCCAACCACCTATCCTACTTCTAAATTCCTCATTGTCAGTTTGTCACCGTAAATATTATATAAGAAAACAAACACTTTTCTAAGTCCTTGTATGATTTACACTCATTTGTGACATTTTATCTTTTAAAATTAGTTCTAATGGCGCTATCATATTCAATGATTTATCTGGCCTTTTTTATTTGTTATCTGGATTATGATATACTTTCCAACTAACCTCAAAAACTAATTATTTCGCTTTATTATTTTACCTATTACAGATACTGATATCTTCTTTTTACCTTTTAACTCACAGTATTTATCTAACATAATTTTTATCTTTCCTTTTCCTTTCCCAAGTCTCGGATATTTCTCCCTCACAGAGCAAATATGCTCTATTATCTCATTATCTGTGGTCATCTTTCTTAGTTTATATGGTCTTCGAGAATATAGGATTTGTCCTTCTATGCCTTTTCTTGCTTCCTTTTACTCCATCTGCTTATTACTTCTCTATCTGCTCCAAAGACTTGTTTTGTCATTTTCTCGCTATATTCCTCATAAAATTTCCTTGAAGTAATCCTTTTATTTTACGAAATAGAAAAATTTTGTATATGCGGATTTCAACTTCTTATCTCGCATATGGAGCGTAACTTTTCCAATTATAATACTAAAAATTTACTTGAAAATTGAAAATAGATGATAAGTTTTAATAAAAAAGGGGGCGGATATAGTTATAGAGAATATAAACTCATTAAAAGAAAATTAGTTTATTGACATCCAGGATAGCTTTATTCCAAAACTTTATTTTCTTGTGCATAAAGCAAAAGAGATACCGCTATACCTGCTAAACATACCAACAATGATAGATTTGTATTCGGTTGAAGATATAGAAAGATTAACAAACAAAAACAAAAAAAGCTTATTGAAAATTTAAAAGATATGGAAAGAAGCGGAAAATGGAATATCGAAAGAGCAGAAGAGGAATTTAGAAAAATATGTGATAAGATATCTCCACCAGAAACAAAACATTTAGAAAAAGAAAGTATAGAGGTATTTATTGCAGTTGGTTTGTATATTCATAAAAAACCAAAGGATTTAATAGAAACAAAATGATTTAGAAGAAATGGCTGGAAAATGGTTGAATTTGAGAGATTATAAAAAATCAAATCTATCGCATTATTGAAGAATCTTATTGTAATGCCATTTCTTAAAAGATAAAAAAACAGATTCTGGATATAACAAAGATGATTTCAACTCAGCCAGAATATTATAGAGGTTATACCTTATTTTAATTCTTACCACAAATCTTAACTCTATCCTTATGTATGGGATATATACCGTTTTCGTCGTTTTTATCATCTCCCATATCATTATGTAAAGCATCTTTTTTCTTCCTATTTCCACCATTGAAAATATTTGAAAAATTTGGAAAGAGGAAGAAATTCAAGATAAATATTTTATTCATCTGGCAACAGCTATAATTATAATTAAAGAAATAGTCGGAAGTTAAAAGTAAGTTATTATTAATTCTAAGCTTGGTGTATTAAAATTTCATACAAGATAACTCTTTATATCTAAACAAGATATAGATAAAAATCATATAAAATAGTTTTTTGAAAATAGTTTGGGGAATCAACTGTAAGTTGAAGATCCTATTTTTTAGAAATTTAAAAAGGATTAAATGTATCAAAAAACTCTGTTTTTATCCCAAATTTTTTTGAAATAAGTTTTCCAAGCTCTTTTACTCCAAAAACCTCGGTTCTGTAATGACCACAAGCAACAAAATTTATTTT